>Ga0209643_1000203_pt1 | contig 139772 bp, 122 predicted proteins | sample AutmiccBRH37_all_FD_187383 | JGI IMG/M metagenome (GOLD analysis project Ga0209643, IMG submission 187383) | Deep subsurface microbial communities from Mt. Terri, Switzerland - Autotrophic microbial communities BRH/37_all (SPAdes) (version 2) | ecosystem: Environmental > Aquatic > Deep...
GAGGGGCCGGTGACAATAGAAGGGACAGAACGAAATAGCAGCCACGTATTAGCCGCGTGCGGCAAGGCGTCAACGAAAGACTCGCTATGGATGTGCTGTTTTAATTAAAGAAACCGGTCTACTCGACCTTTTGGGAAATAGCCAGTGTTAGGCATGCATTAAATGTCCCTAACAGCATTTGCCTTGTGAAAATAGATGATCTCTTTCAACATTAATAATCATGTTTTATTACAATATTAACGAGCTATTTAGTAAAATATTCGCAATCAATGCAGTATGTAATTCGCTTTCCCTGTGCAAGATGGGAGAAAACAAACCTCGGCTAGGCTACATTTCTTCCCAAAAAGCTGCTGCGGTCTATTAAATTTTATGCAAAAATCAATGGTCAAATTCAAAATTGATTCGTATGATGCTTTTATTGGAAAGAGAAAAGTTGAATTAATTGATTACAATAAAAACGTAGAGTCACATATTAAAGCTAAGTTAAGAGACTTGGCTGGCGTACACGGTAAAGATTATCCAAATATGCTAATCTGTGATATAGAACTGGAGTTAGAATATACAACTCTCAGTGCCAACAGATTTCAAATATATAGAGTTCCTGATCTTTTTATTTTTAGTGCCTGGGTAGAAGATCATTTAGGTATTTGGGAGAATTTATCATTTCAAGCAGTATGGAAAGAGATAAAGGAAATTATATCCTCTGAAAAATTATCAATTTTCCCTGAAGTTATAAATGAAGAAGGATTCATATATTTCAATTACCCATTGGATAATCTAGACGAACTGGAAAAATCTATTCTTTCTTTTGTTGAAAACGCCGACTGGTTAGTTCAAGAGGCAAAATTGAGAATACAAGATGTTAACTGGAATGATAAGGCTAAATACGAGAGGAAGAAACCCAATGCAAATAATGAAGACATTATTGAGCTTAAACCGAACATCATGGGTTTTGGAGTAAATCTCAATGCATTTTACAGATGGATTAGAAATAAAAGATAAATGCATAACCACCGGCTCCACTCGGACCCAGCAAAAAGCGCAGGTTCGGTAAACCGGAACGTTAGCACTACAAATAAACCGCCTCAAAACGACTGCCGTCCATGGCGGTCGAAAGAAAGAAACGATAGAAGGATATTATGAAAATTATAGAAATTGCAATTGAGAATTACAGAGGAATCAAAACAGAGCAAAAGATACCTTTGAATAATTTCTCCTCAATAGTTGGAAAAAATGATTCGGGTAAATCCATCGTACTTAATGCAATTGCTTCATTCTTAAATTTAAAAGATTATCCAATATCAATTTCGGATTTCAATGATACTGCGGCACCAGTAATACCCGTAAAGCTAGGAAGGAATATGACCGACAAAGAAATTTGCAAAAAACACGGGAAGGTTTCCGTTTGGATTGTCTGCAGTCATGTGGGAGACGGAAGCGCTGATACGATCATATTCAGCGAGAACCAAGATGCCCTGTGCTTTGACTGTGCTCATAATTTTAAAAATCTCACGGAGCTGGATGTGGTGGCTATGTGCTACGAGTGCCTGAAGGATTTCACGGCAAAACTGATGATAGACACCAAAACCTTTGCCAACCTCAAAAATAGGGTTAAGGGTATCGAATACCTCAAGGGAAAGAGGGGTTACAATATAGAAAGCAAATAACCTAGCGAAAATATGGATAGATTATTATTCTAGAAGTTGAAACGAGGTGAGAAAGAAAAAAGATCGTAAGATCAGATAATAGCACGTACTGCATTTGTAATTGGTCTTGAAATGTTAAAACCAAATATGCCGTTGATCAACGACCAGGAAGACGCAAAGGTTCCTGCCGGTCTTCCTGCAGTTATTGACGCTCATGTACATATCTTCCCTCGGAACATTTTCTCCGCAGTATGGAAATGGTTCGATCAAAATGGCTGGCACATCAGATATCAGATGACCTCTTCAGAGGTGCTTGCATTCCTGATATCCCACGGCATTCAGCATATCATTGCATTTCAGTACGCCCACAGGCCAGGAATTGCACATGAATTGAACAGATACATGATGGGAAAGTGCATCGAGTTTGGCAACAGAATGACGGGATTAGCCACAGTATATCCAGGCGAAAAGGATGCCGAAAGGATATTACGAGAAGCATTTGCCGCTGGTCTGGGAGGTCTGAAGCTGCACGCCCATGTCCAATGCTTCGATATGAACAGCGATGAGATGAATTGCCTGTATGAGTGCTGCTTGACAAACAAAAAGCCGATCGTCATGCATGTTGGAAGAGAACCGAGAAGTGTGGCTTACCGTTGCGATCCTTATGAGATTTGCAGTGCGGAAAAATTGGAACGTGTTTTACAGGATTTTCCGGGCCTGAAAATCTGCGTTCCTCATCTAGGACTTGACGAGATATCGGCGTACCGGAAGCTGATTGAAAAATATGACAATCTTTGGCTCGATACAACCATGGCTATAGCTGACTATTTTCCTATCGATGGGAAAATAGACCTTGGCCGTTACAGATCAGACAGAATTATGTATGGCTCAGACTTTCCTAATATTCCATATGCCTGGGACAGAGAACTTAAAATATTGAAGAGGGCAAACATCTCTTGCGATGCTTTGGAAAAAATAGCCTATAAAAATGCAACCGAGTTTTTCAGTCTCAAATTTCGATCTGTGAAATAGCACAAATCGTGACAGCGACTATTTAAATTCTCAGGTGTTAACCATGGTATCTATAAATTTTTAACCGTTGATCTCGGAGATAGAAGTTGTGCTTGCCAACAGAAGCCTGCCAATGAGCATCCCTCGTCGGAAATCTTCTCCACCTATTACCGCCAGCCATAGCAGACCGAGACGAGGGCGAAGATCGCTATTCCAGTCAGGCAAACACGTCGTCGGCAGAAACGACCACGTCCGCCCCCCCGAAGAGAGGATGAGCAGATCGGCCAACCAGATCACGGTGTAGCTGTCCGTCGTTGATGGCGGCATCAACACCTTCGAGCAGAACCAACGCCTTCGCCGGGTTGTTATCCGCCTGCTGATCGATTACCCTCACCCTTGCCAGCCCGCTGAATTCAATGTTCAGTTGGTTAACTTGCTCGAACCGCCACGCCGACCTACTCGTCGTCTATATTCGAGAAAGAGGTCTACCAGGCTTCGATCAATGGATGGTATTGCAGGTTCAGGTTCTACTATACTATCGCAAATATCAAATTCAATCATTGAATCACCAAGGAGATCCATCGAAGATGAATCATCAAAAGCCATGTCTTCCGCTTCCAATTCATAATGTTTCATATTTTTCTCCGACAAAAATTAACTACCTCAAGAGCATCCGGTAGCCCCATTACCCTTTCTCTCGCAGTATCGATTTTTAAAATTCCTCGCCCCGCACACGCTTTCGCTAAAACGCGAAAGATATTTTCAATGCCGTTCAGTTCAACCCAATCTATGCACGCTGCCAGTACATCAGTTCCGGCAATCTCACCAGAGAGACATCACCCTGACAGAACACTCTGATTCAATCGAACTTGCACATTGCACCCTCTTAGCCGTAACCCAGGGAATCCAGTTCGTCATCGTCGAATCCCATGAAGTGGGCAATCTCGTGGACGACGGTTATCTCGATTTCCCTGATCAGCTCCTCATGGCTCAGGCAAAAGGCCTCGAGGGGCTCTTGAAAGATATAGATGGTGTCCGGGTATAAAGGGGGATCGGCCGGGCTGCGTTCGGTAAGCGGCACTCCCGAAAAAATGCCGAACAATACCTCGTCGGGAGGAAAACCGATCTCTGCCAGCAGTTCCCTGCTCGAGTTTGGCTGAACCGAGATTATGAGATTATCGAGATGCCGCCTGATTTCCAGAGGAATGCGGGCGATGGCCTGTTCTACCAGGTGGTCGAAAGCCTCGGTGCTTAGTTTCACCTGCTTTCCCGATGTTTCTTCAGATGCTTTTTCTTTGTCGGTCATATGCTCCCCTCACAAGAGGTAATAACTCTTCGAGTAGATAAAGTTGAACCAGGCAGGATCCAACCGTGAGCTTGCTTTGTCCCACACCTTCCTATTGCCCATTGTCCTATCTGAGTTACTTTATCATAACCCGACTACAGCGCAGGTCGGGTAAAAATCGACATACTTTCGGAGATCATTCCGGAGAATCATAGAGCACCAAAGGATACAGACATGGAAAACACGAACGCATTCCTGAAAAGAACAATCGGCGAGATTGTTGCCGACGATTACCGTGCTGCAACCGTCTTTGAGAAGCACGGGGTGGATTTCTGCTGCGGCGGTCAGGTTACCCTTTCAGACACCTGCCTTGAAAAAGGGCTCGACCCAGCCCGGATAATCGACGAGATCGAGGCCGTGCAGAAAACACCTGTCGAAAGAGGCCGCAATTACGGGTCATGGTCGCTGTCCTTCCTTGCCGATTACATCGTCAATACCCACCATACCTATCTCAGGGAAAATATTGGAGAAATCGTGGCCTACACCCAGAAGATCGCCAAGGTTCACGGCGAACACCATCCCGAGGTGGTGGAGATCGCCGCCATCTTTGCCAAAATTGAAAACGACATGTTGGCCCACCTCCGGGCGGAGGAAGAGGTTTGCTTCCCGGCGATCAAACGGGTCGAGGAAGCTCAAAAGGCCGGCATGTCTCCTTCTGTCGAGGACATCGAAACAATCAGGCATTCCCTTCTGAATTTTCACCTTGAGCACGAGGAGATCGGCGATGCGGCGCATAAAATCCGTCATCTGGCAAAAGGATTTGCACTTCCGGACGATGCATGCAATACCTTTATGATCACATATCAAAAACTTCAGGAGTTCGAGGATGACTTGCATAAACACGTCCACCTGGAGAACAATATCCTCTTCCCGAAGGTAACAGGGATGTAGGAGTGTTGTAAGAACATTCGGATCGCATCGTGCGGGGCAATTGCCGGTGGAGCCTGTGCTGACAGACACTGTAACTTAATCATTGCATGCCTCGTTGTCCGGAGGATTGGTGAACGCCGTGCGGCGCCTTTTATTTTTGATCGGCCTATTGATATTCCTGCTGTTACCGATGGTTTTGCCGCCCTCCAGTACGAGTCTTCGCCGTGTGCTTGAACATGAGCTTGGCCGTGCCGGCAGTACATCCCCCTCGTACCGCTGTACGGTCGGAGCCCATCGCGGATCATCTGTCGTTTTTCGAGAAAACACACTATCGGCCTTGAAGGCGGCAGAAAGCGATCCCTTCTATGATTTTATCGAATTCGATGTTCAGTACACAAAGGACAAACAGATCGTACTGTTCCATGATCGACGACTGCTCCGGTTGTTCGGTAAAATCAATTCCATCGGCAATGGGACCTATGACGAACTCAGGAAACTGTCCGGCGGCGAGATTGCTTTATACTCGGAGGCGATGAAGGTCCTCCATACGAAAAAAATCAATATCGAGATCAAGTCCCAGGGAGATAAGGGGGAAGACGAGCAGTTAGCCGACGCAATCATCGCAGACATCCGGGCCCGGGGGAGGGAAAAGGATCTTATGATCAGCTCCATCTCCGGCGAGGTGATCGCCTACATCAAAAACAAATATCCTCATATCCGCACCGGACAGATATACTGGCTGACCTGGTCGACCTACGTACACCTGGATACGTTTACCGAAGGATTATACGATAGATTCAGCGACTCACAGGCTGACTTTTTGATGCTGTATGTCGCCAATCTCAGGAACATCGAAGGGTTGCTGAAGCTCAAGCCTCCGGGGAAAACCATCATGTTCTGGGATTTCGACGACCGGATGTATCTGGTCCACAAGGACTCTGCCGACAGGTTGTGGGGCACATCAACCGTAACCAATATATGGCAGAACCTTGTATTCTTGATGAGCTGGACAAATCTCCGGCAGTTTCGGGAAGAGCCTCTTTTCGGAAAAAACGGCAGCTGATAATGTTTCAGGCAACACTAACGCCAACAAATTGATATAACCTCTACCTGAGGCTCCTATGCCCCCGACATTCGACGATTTGCATATTTTCGACGGCCACAATGATTCGCTGATGATCCTTTCCGGCACCGAGCGATCTTTTCTTGAGCGCAGCGATACCGGTCACTTCGACCTTCCTCGGGCAATCGAGGGCCGGTTCGGCGGCGGATTGTTCGCCATTTTTGTCCCGCCCGTCGGCATGCAGCCGGAAGACGGGGTTTTCTCAACCACCATGCCTGCAAAAAATGGCGAGGAACTGCAGGCCATTCCGGGCTACTATGCCGAATGGGTCACCAACCGGTGTATCGACCGTTTCTTGCTTCTCGAGCAGCAGTCCGGCGGACGTATTCGCCTGACCAGGAGTTTTTCCCAGCTCGAGCAGCAATTTGCCGCCGGCACCATTTCGGCGATCCTTCACTTTGAAGGGGCCGAGGCCATTGCCACCGACCTTGGCAACCTCGATTACTATTACGACAAGGGGCTGCGGTCGCTTGGACTGGTCTGGAGCCGCCCCAACGCCTTTGGTTACGGGGTGGACTTCGCCTTTCCCGGCGGACCAGATACCGGTCCCGGCCTCACGCCGGCCGGGTTCGAACTGGTTGCCGCCTGCAATGCCAAAGGGATTTTGCTCGATCTCTCCCACCTGAACGAAAAAGGTTTATGGGATGTGGCCGGAACCTCGACCAGACCACTGGTGGCCAGCCACTCCTGCATGTACGGCCTGTGCCCCTGCTCCCGCAATCTTACCGACCGTCAACTTGCGGCGATCAAGGAGTCGAACGGGGTGGTCGGCATCAATTTCGCCCCGGCTTTTCTGCGGGCCGACGGCCAGCTCACGGCGCAGACGCCGATCAGCGAAATTGTCCGGCATATCTGCTACGGCATAGAGAAAATGGGGATCGACCACATCGCCTTCGGCTCCGATCTTGACGGGGTGCTTCTGCCGGAAGAGGTGGGCAGTGTGGCGGGGCTGCCGAAAATTCTCGCTCTTCTTGCCGAGGAAGGTTTCGATCGGCCGGCGCTTGAAAAAATTGCCTACGGCAACTGGTTCCGTGTGATCGGTGAAACCTTACTGTGATGAAACTGCCGGGGAGAGGGAAAACCGGCATGCAATCTGAATCTTGCCCTGTTCCCCGATTGCCGCTATAGTAGCGCGTGGTCGAAGCGATGACAATTCCGAACCCGAACATCCGGATATCTTGTTTGGCTCAGTTTGAGTGGCAAAAGAAAAACGTGAATAAAAAATACTTTCCTGTCCTGCTTGGCATACCCTGTTTTCTTCCTTTTCTGTGGCGCCTGTCACACCTGAAAACCCTGGAGCCGATCGGATTGCTCTCCGATCTCGGTTGCGGGCTTCTGCTCTGGGGGATTGTCCTTTCCAGTCCTTACTGGCTGCGCCTGCCGCTGTTGTTGTTCTGGGTGCTGTTTCAGGCCGCGTCGCAGGAAATGTTCGTAGCCATCCAGAGGCTGCCGTCGTGGGACGATCTGCAGTTTCTTGCCGATCCGTCTTTTGTGTCCAATTCGATGTCGGGGCTGCATCTTGCCTATCCATTTTATACCCTCTTGCTGTTTTCGTCTTTTTTCATCACCTTGTTCCTGCGCTCATATCGTCCCCGGCCAAGGTTTCTGGTCCTCGGTGCAGTCACGGGCGTATGTCTGCTGGCGGTCCAGATCCAGCTGGGTCAGCGGCAGGCGGATATCGGCGTCGATTCCCGCTATAATCCTCTGCACTGGTTCGTCCGGGATGTCCTGTTCAACTCGTTGCAGAAGGGCCCGACCGTTCTGACGTGGGCGGATCTGCCTTCCGACCTGCAGCGGGTGGACATGAACGGCAATTCGCTCCTGGAGAAATACCGCGCCAAAAACGTGCTGCTTGTTGTCCTGGAGGGAATTCCCGGACTGTATCATCAGGAAATCAGACAGGCGATGGGCGTGAACCGGGAGGCATTCACGATGCAGGGATTGGCGGGCAGCACCGAGGACGCCATGCTCATTCCCGATTTCGTCACGCACAGCCATCAAACCATCCGTGGGCTCTACTCCCTTCTTTGCGGCGATTACAGCAAATTATCCAATGCTACCGCCAAGGCCTTTGAGCTGCAGCAAAACCTCGATCGTGCCGGGGATTGCCTGCCGTCGACGATGGCGGAGGCCGGCTGGAGCACCCATTTCCTGCAGGCGGCCAATCTCAATTTCATGAGCAAGGACAGGGTCATGCCGATGATCGGCTTCCAGGAGGTTCACGGCAGTGAGTGGTTTACCGAACCCGATCCCGGCGCTTCCATGTGGGGGCCAAGCGATTCCGGCTTTTTCCGGGGTGTGATCCCGTACATCCGTAATCTTCAGGCTAAGGAGAAGCCATGGCTGCTTACCTTGTTGACTGTCGGCACTCACCATCCCTTTTACGTCTCAGACGAGGTGGCCGCGCGTTATCCCGATCGGCGAACAGCTACCGTTGCTCTTCTTGACGAGGCTGTTGCGGAATTCATCAAGGAGCTGGCTGCGGAAAAGGTCTTCGACGATACCCTGGTGATCGTCACCACCGACGAATCCCATGGCTCGGCCTTGGCTGACTGGATGAGCAGCTGGGGGATTTGTATAGTGATGGCTCCGAAGCAGGAGCAATTGCCTCGGCTGAAATCAGGCACTTACGGCCTGGTGGATGTAACCCCGTCCATTCTCGACTATCTCGGTCTTGAGATCCCGTCCACCGTCGTAGGCCGGAGCTTTTTCCGCGACTACCGGAAACCCAGGGAAATGGTGAGCTACACAGGGGGAAAACTCCGGTGGCATACCGCTGAAAACTTCAGTTTCACCTGCAGCAAAGACGGGAACTGCTGGAAGGTGAAAGCCGACTCGCTGCTGGGAGACCCGCCTGATGTTCCGGGGCCGGACGATCCGGCTCACAGCACCCGGTTGTGGTCCCTGGCCGCCGCTCTCGACCATTCCCTGGTCCGGCAGGATCGGCGGCAACTGTTGCAGTTTGCGGGAGGCGAAATTCGCAAGCTCCCGGAAAAGAGGGGCAACGAGTGGACGGACAACCTGGCCGGTGCCCAGTATCTGCAGTTTCCGGCCGGCTCCAGAGTACATGTTTCCATCCGGGTTACCGCTCTCGAGGCATCGGATGAGGGGCTGCAGCTCCAGCTCTTTCTGCGGCAGCACGAGATTCTCGTTTCCGACATATCGTACGAGGCCTTTCCGGTTTTACATAAAGGTGAAGTGGGGGAGATCGAGTTCAGTTTCGTTAACTCGGTGGCACGGCCGGCATTTTCCTTTCACCTGGTGGGAGAGGGTAAAAATGCTACGGTGCAGCTGGAGGAGTTTAACGTGACGGTCGAGCAGGATCGCATTTAGTACCGGTCCCCCCTTGTGGGGTGGTGGTCACATTTTTCGTCAACCTATGCGCCCTCAGTACCGGATGGCCACGTCCGCTGCATGCTGGCCGGGATTACTCCTGCCGGTCTTTGCAGGTCTCCAGGTCGATAGAATATTTATTGATCTTATCGTACAGTCCCTTGCGGGAGAGTCCCAGCACCTGGTGGGTGAGGCCCACTTTGCCGCCATGTTTGCAAAGGACCTGGATAATGTATTCCTTTTCGTGGCGTTCGATATAGTCCTTGAGGGGTTGCAGGCTTTGTCCATCCGGTTCGGGGGTGACTGCTTCTGCTGCGGTACTCTGCTCTTCCGGTGCATCGCCGAAGATACAGGCACGCCGCACATGATTGCGCAGCTCGCGGATATTGCCGGGCCAGTCCTGGGCACAGATTTTCTCCAGCTGCTGGACGGTGAACGGAGGCACCGACTGATGCCGCTCGCGGCAGTATTCCTGCCGAAAATACTCGACGAGCAGTGGGATATCGTCCTTGCGTTTTCTGAGTGGCGGGATATCGATCGACAGGACGTTCAGGCGGTAGAATAAATCCTGGCGGAAGCGGCCCGCGGCAATCTCATCTTCGAGATTTTTGTTGGTTGCGGAAATAATGCGGGCCTGCAGGGGCAGCTGGGTGTTGCTGCCCAGACGGCAGAAACTGCGCTCCTCCAGGACCCGGAGCAGTTTCGCCTGCACCGGCAGAGGCAGGCTGCAGATTTCATCGAGAAACAGCGTGCCTTCTTTGGCAAATTCGAACTTACCGACCTTTGTGGCGATCGCTCCGGTGAAAGCGCCGCGCTCATGACCAAACAGCTCCGACTCGACCATTTCTGCAGGCAGGGCGGCCATATTCACGCCGACGAAGGTTCCTTTCGGGCTGCCGATCTGATGAATGGCCTGGGCCACCAGCTCTTTGCCCGTGCCGGTTTCGCCGCTGAGCAGAACCGGGTCGGCCTCTTTGGCGGCCATCTCCACCACATCGTAGAGGCGATGCATCAAGGGATGACAGCCGACCATCCCGCGAAAAAAGGACTGACGGCTCTGGCGGGCGAGGTCTTCCTGAAGTTTGCGGTTTTCCAGGACCAGCCGTCGCTTTTCCACCGCCCGCTGCAGGGAAGCAAGCAATACCTCCTCATCGACCGGCTTTTCCAGAAAATCATAGGCGCCGGTCCTGATAGCCTGCACCGCCAGGGCCACGTCACCGTGACCGGTGATCATGATCATCGGCAGATCCCGGTCAACCTTGCCGATCTCGGCGAGCAACTGCATGCCGTCCATCGCCGGCATCCTGATATCGGCGATGACCGCCATATACGAATTGCTTTTGGCGAGTTCCAGGGCGGTAAGCGGGCTGGCCTGGAGATCGGCACGGTACCCGTTCAGCATCAGGGTCTGGCCGATGGCCGAGAGCAGATACTGATCATCGTCAACGACCAGAATAGAACTTTTTATATCCATTTTTCAGCCTTGAATGCGTCAGATTCTATTCCGGAGATTTCGGCTCAGTGTGTTCCGGCAGGTAGACGGTGAAGGTGGTTGAGTCGCGTGGCATACTGCTCATCTTGATGTGTCCGCCGAACCCTCTGACGATCCGCTCGACGATCGACAAGCCCAGTCCCATCCCGGATCCTACTTCCCTGGTCGTGTAGAAAGGATCGAAAATCTTGTTTTGTACTTCCGGGGCGATGCCTTCACCGTTGTCGATGACGGAGATTCCCACATAGGGCTTGGGCTGCAGGCTCTCCGCGTCGACTCCGGTGTGTCTGAAGGTAGTAATCCTGAGGACTGGTTTCGGGGTCTCGGCCATGGCCTGGATGGCATTTTGAATGAGATTCAGGAGAACCTGCTCGATCCGGACCTCATGCCCCAATACCATATAATCCTTTTCGGAGAGTTCAAGATCGACGGAAACGTCGGAGAGCAGGAGCTGGGCATCGAGAAAACTCAGCACGTCAAGGATGATAACGTTGATTCGTACCGGAATAATCTCCTCCTTGGCTTTACTGGCAAACCCTTTCAAGCTGCGGATGATGCTTGAAGAATGATTAACCCGTTCGACAATGGTAACGAGGTTTTCCTTGATCATTGCCTGATTCTGCAACGGGTCGTCCATCGCTTTGATGCAGTTTCGGGCGAGCAGCAGCACCGTATTCAAGGGCTGGGTCAGTTCGTGTCCGATACCTGCGGCCATTTCACCCAGGCTTGCCAGCCTGCCGGAATGGATGAGCTGGTCCTGCACCTCCCGCATCCTGCCCATCACCTCGTAAAAATCGCGCCGGTCGGAGGCAACCAGCATATGCAGGATACGGCCCGATTCCGTCACATAGGTTGTCCCCTTGATGATAACCGGTACCGGTTTGCCGCTGCGGCTTATCAGCGTAGTCTCCAGATCCTGAAATTCTCCGGCCGCCAGCTTGTCGGACAGCAGCTGCAAGCTTTCTTTGCCGATGATGTCGCTGAGCGACAGGCTGTTTTCTTCCGGAATCTCAAGGACGCGAAAAAATTCCTTGCTGGCCTGGACGATCTGCAGATCCGCCGACAGGACTATGATCAGGTCCGAGAGATTGGACATGATCTTGTCGATAAACGACCTGTTTGCCTCGACCTCTTCATGTTTTTTCAGAAACCTGACGACAAGATCTTTCTTCTGTCTCTCAAGGATACCGATGAGAAGATTATCCCGTCTTTTTTCACCATTTTCCTCAACCATATTCACTCTCGCTGTTACCTCAACTATACACCGAACTACCCGAAAATAACTGAATTGTCACCACCAGTTAACAGTATTTTCTTTCACATCTCAATAGATTACAGGGGAGCGGCGGTTTTTGTCACCAAAACTCACAAACGCTCCTTCTGCAGTTCCGGAAGGAGCGTTTCGGCGGTTCGGTGGAAATGTATGTAATGTGTCTATATTATACCTAAAAATTCATCAAGGCGACGAACAGATAAGGCCGGTATTGTTCCCCTGCATGTCTGGCTGCCGCTTGCCCATCCGGTGGCCCCTTCCTTCGGCCCTGATGTCCGGGGTGATGCTCAAGGTTGCCGTCTACGATGCCACACCCGATCCCAAGCTGGTTATCGCCATGGGCGACTGCGGGGCGGATGGAGGAGAATTCGGCATTTCCTATGCCAGCTGCGGCGCTGTTGCCAACGTCATCCACGTTGATGTGGATGTCCTCCGAGTCCGCTGCAGCTTCTCCAGGGCATTGCAGAGCTGCTTCGTCGACGCTGAATCCCCCTTGTGGGGAGAGCTATTATCATATCGCTTCACTCTCCTTCTGTTACCTCGACTACACACCGAACCGCCAAAGCATTTCTGCGTTGTCACCGCCGGTTAACAATATTTTCCCCCTTATCTCAAAGGATTATAGGAGGTTTTCGGCTTTTGTCACCACAACTTCACAAAATCATCTTTTGCAGGTTTGAAGGAGTACTTCCAGCCAGCCTCAAATGATGCATCTAAGGTGTTGGTATTAAAATAGATAATCCAGCTTTCCCCGGGCAGAGAGAAATGGCATGACGGTTGCTAATCCCAAGGCATGGGAAAAGCAACCACATTTCAACCCACCAGAAACAAAGGAGAGTGGATGATCAGGGGACTGTATTTCAGCGGCGAGCAACAGCAGCGGCATCTAACCATAGACGAGATTGCCACAGCATGCCGAATTTCACCCAGGAAGGTGAAGAGCTGGATTTCTCGGAAAATCCTTCGCCCGGCTGCAGTCGGTGAAAATCTGGTCGATGTCACCGACGTTCTCTGGTTCCTGCTGCGAAATAATATGTCCGTCGCGTCCTCCCTGCTTCCCCCGAAGACCGGAAAAATCCTGTTTATAGCCTCCAATGCCGCAGAACTGCATGAAAAAGAAGAGACCTTCGACCATATCTGCAAGCTGTTTGCCGAGAACTGCAATCTGGTGATGGCCGAAAGCACAACGCTCGGTCGACAGGCCCATCTGACCATTCTGACCTTTAAGCCGGATGTAGTCGTTATATTTCAAAGATCGTTCAACCAGGCCCTGGTTGGTTTTCTTGATTTTCTGTCGACCATGCCGGCCCTGAAGTCCATTCTGTTCGTCGAATGGGCAACCAAGCTCGCCGCCGACAACGGTCTGCTCTCCATATCGGCGGATCTGGTCGTTTCCGAGACCCTGCCGGTCGAACAGCTGACAAATAAATTAAGTTCATTTTTTAGAAGTTAAGTGAGACCGCCATGGAAAGAAAGAAAAAATACTACACGGCAATTACCAGAAGGCTGCTGATCGCCTTTTTCTGCCTGAGTATTTTGCCCATCCTGATCTTTGCCTGGATCATGAAGGACACCGTGGAGGCGACCAATGTCATCAAGCTGAAGGAATTGGCGGCCAGCACCATCGAACACCGCACCGAAGTCATTTCCAACTTCCTCAATGATAAAATTTCCCTGCTCAGCATGATGGTCGCCTTCTATCCCCGGGACTTTTTTCTCATCCAGGAAAACCTCGACGACCTCTATGTCGCCATGGGTTCGCGGGGGGACATTGTCGACCTGCAGGTAATCGATTCGGCAGGGATGCAACACTGCTATGTCGGCCCTTATCGAACCATGGTGGAAGGTAAGAACTATTACGATGCCCCGTGGTTCAGGGAGACCTTGATAAGCGGAGTGCACGTCAGCGATGTTTTCACCGGTTATCGCAACGTGCCCCATTTTGTCGTGGCGGTTACCGACTCGCTGAAGAGCTTCGTGCTGCGGGCGACCATTAATTCGAGCAGCTTCAACTCGCTGCTCCATTCAGCCCAGCTTGGACCCCACAGCGACGCATTTATCATTAATCGAGCGGGGGCATTCCAGACCCCGAGTCTGTTGAACAGGGTGGAACTCGACGAAAGCGAAAAAGCACTCATTTCATTTGATAATAAATCTCAGGCAGTAGTCACAGAAACCGATATTTATAAAACACGCTGGATCGGCGAAGGTCAATGGCTGCTGGTGCTGAAGGCCAATCTGGCCGATGCCCTGGGATACTATTTGTCCCTTCGAAACCGCGTTTTCCTCATCGTCGGCATCATCATTGTCCTCTCTTCACTAGCAGCGGTGACTATCAGCGTTGCCCTTGCCCGCAATCTTGAACGGGCAGACAAGGAACATGCCGCCCACAGCATGCAGTTTGCCCATGTCGAAAAGATGGCGACAATCGGCCGACTGGCGGCAGGAATTGCCCACGAAATAAACAATCCACTGCAGATGATAACCAATCAGGCGGGATGGATCAGTGAACTGCTCCCCGACGAGGATCCGAATGCCGTAAAGAATCTGGCTGAGTACCAGAACTCCGCCGAAAAGATACGGTATCACGTCAAACGGGCCGGCACCATTACCCATCGGCTTCTCGGTTTCTCTAGAAAGATGACGACCCAAAAAGATCAGGTGAATATCAACGAACTGATCACCGAAACCCTCTCCTTTGTCGAGCGTGAGGCGGAGAACAACAGCATCTCCATCGTCAGGAATCTGGCTGCCGACCTTCCCGCAACGATGACCGATGGGCCGCAGCTCCAGCAGGTTTTTCTCAACCTGATAAACAATGCTCTCGATGCGGTCGGCTCCAAAGGAATTGTCGAAATCAGTTCCAGCCTACGTGCCGATGGCAATCTGGAAGTGGAGTGCGCCGACAACGGTCCCGGTATCAGGTCGGAAAACCTCAAACAGATTTTCGACCCGTTTTTTACCACAAAGGATCCCGATAAAGGTACAGGGCTGGGACTCTACATCAGCTACGACATTGTCAAGAAACTGGGTGGATCGATTTCAGTTGAAAACAGGAAGAGTGGAGGAGCTCTCTTTCGGGTCATTCTGCCGGTCAAACGCTACAGCAAGCATGAATGAACCTTCCCCCCCCACAAGGGGGATAAAGGAGTCTTCCGAGCATTTTATTAATAACTCTAAAAAGGAGTAAGGCCATGAGAGAATTTAACGTACTGGTAGTCGACGATGAGGATGAGTTCCGCGAGGTTATCATTAAAAGACTGGTCAAGCGGGGACTGAAAGTAGAGGGCGCGGAAGGTGGCAGAAAGGCCCTGGAAATCCTCGAACACAGCCGAACCGATGTGGTGTTGCTCGATGTCAAGATGCCGGAAATGGACGGAATCGAGACCCTGCGGCAAATCCGCAGCCTGAAACCCCTGGTCGAGGTCATCCTGCTGACCGGCCACGCCTCGGTGGATTCAGGGATCGAGGGCATGAAACTGGGGGCATTCGATTATCTCATGAAACCGATTGAACTCGACCCTCTTCTGGAAAAACTGGAGGATGCCTATGAAAAAAAGCGTCTGCATCAGGAAAAAATTGAAGCAGCCCAGATGAAGAAACATATGTCCATGCCGAGCTGAGTCATAATGGCGCAGAAAAAGCTGGATTAAATTATTAAATCTTAATTAGAGGTGCGAATTATGAGCAGTTTTTTCAGAGATTTCTACCAGTTGATGCTGAAGGGCTCTCAGGCCCATGCCCGCTGGGAGCTGGAAATGTCAACCAACATTCTGGGAAGCCGGAAGAGGCAGGTCGTTCTTGTTCTGCTGCTTTTGCCGATCATTCTCGGCGGTATTGCCATTGCCGCCGGCGACGGAACGGGGCTGCCGAATGTGCTGGGCGGTAAATCCGCCTATATGCCCTCACACTATACCAACCTCATCTTCTTTGCTTCGGTCTTTGTCGGAGTCTGTGCAGGCCTTATCACCGGTTGTATCGGAGCAGGCGGCGGCTTCATCATCGCTCCGGCACTAATGAGTGCAGGCGTCAAGGGTATCCTTGCGGTAGGTACCGATCTCTTCCATATTTTCGCCAAGGCGATCATGGGCAGTGTTCTCCATAGAAAAATGGGCAATATCTCGATCGGTCTGGCGATACATTTTCTCATCGGGTCACTCATCGGCGCAACCTTGGGCGGGATGCTGAACAGGTATCTGTACGACCTCAACCCGGTGCTGAGCGATCTGTTTATTACCATGGTGTATGTATTTATTCTTGGCTTTCTCTCCTTCTATGCCTTGACCGATTATTTCAAAGCCAGGCGAGGCGAAGCAGTAAGCAAGCAGGCCGGCCGTGCCGAGGAAGTTCCACCCCTTGGTAAAAAAATTCAGTCCGTGAATATTCCGCCGATGATAGCCTTCGACCAGGGAGTAACTCCCGGGGGCCGAAAAATCTCCGCGGTTTTTCTCTGGAGCAGTGGTCTGCTGGTCGGTGCCGCAGCCTCTATCATGGGCGTCGGCGGTGGTTTTCTTACCTTTCCGATCTTCGTCTACGGTCTTGGTGTTTCTTCAATGACCACGGTCGGTACCGACATCTTCCAGATCGTCTTTACCGCCGGCTATACCTCAATCAGCCAGTACGCCGTTTATGGCTTTGTTTTTTATACCCTGGCCATGGGTATGCTGCTCGGCTCTTTGATCGGTGTACAGGTCGGTTCTCTCGTTACCAAGGTTGTACCGGGGGTTCAGATTCGCGGTTTTTTCGCCCTGGCAGTAACGGCCGGGTTCATCAATCGGTTCTTCGCCATGCCTGGAAAGCTTAATAGCATGGAATATATTCAAATTTCCAAAGAAACCGGGGCGATGCTCGATCTGGTCGGCAATACCCTCTTCTTTGTGGTCATCGGTGGATTCGCCGTCTGGGTTTTCTGGGTCTTCTTCGCCAATTTAAAACATCTGAAAGAGGAGCCGACCGTGCATACTGTGCCCTCTTCGCCAATCTTAAAAGATATGAAATCGGGGGGTCGTTAATATGAGCATGCAGAGCAAACTTAAAGCCCGTGGAATTGTAATGTTGATAGCCTTCTTTGTACTTCTGGGGGTCATCTTCATGCCGGTTTTTCCCGGTCAGAACGGCAAAACCAATGGCCTGGATTATATGGACAACCTTTTCAACATGATTTCGAAGGGTTCGTCCTACTTCATCCCCCAGTCTATAGCAGAGAGTGAAAAACTTGCGGGACAGTCGATTGATCTTGAAATTACCATGGCCAGTGACAAAGTGGCCGCAGAAACCGCCAAACTCTATGCCACAGGCGGCGCCGAGGTGGTTGTGTCCGGTTCGACCCTGGCTATCAAGGGAGAAATGACGGGAATTATCAAAAATTCGCTGGCCGATGCCGATTTAATGTTTAAAAACGACGGCAAGCCGCTCGCAGATAAATATGGCTACGACGAAAGACAAGTGATGTTTAACTGGTGGTCATCCTTTAATGCAATAAACAAGGAGTTAACCAAACAGAGCAATTTTACAGAAGCGAAAACCTTCAGCAATGTTCAGAAAAAGGCCCTCGAGCCTTCTTATAACTACTATGGTGTGAAAATCGAGAGCTGGAAGGAGAATATTGTCCTGGTTCTTCTTTCCCTTGCCTTTTATGTGTTCTATACTCTCTGGTATGGGTTTGGATTGATGTATGTCTTTGAAGGATTAGGCTATAAAATCGGCCACTGATCACAGGTAGATGATGAAAAAGTCCGGCCGGGCCGTGGGTGTATCATATTAACCACGGTTCGGTCGGACACTTAAAAGGGTGTCAGGATATGCTGCGGATTTTTGCCTTTATCAAAGAAAGCCTGTTCCCGACACCGCCGCCTGCATTGAGCGCAGAGGAGCTGCGTGATTCTTTCAGTCAAAAGTACGCGCATTTCCGCAGCCTTCTGACCGCCAACAATAATGCTTTGCAGGCCATGGCCGATCTGGAAAAGATCTATTACGGCGGAGAAAGCTACCGGATGGCCGTTATCCGGTCGAAAATCACCACCATTCTGGTAAACGTCTATAAAATGGTTCGCAGTCTCCTTGCCATGTCGTCGGGGAGATATGGCGAACTGGAAAAGATATTCGATACCATCTCCTCCAGCCTGGAGCAGATCATCGAAAAAAAGCCCGCAATGCAGCAGGGGCCGCTTATCCTTGTGCTGCAGGAACTCAGTCTGAAGCACAGGGCTTTGGCGGGGGCGAAGATGGCCAACCTGGGCGAGCTGACACGGCTTCCGGGAGTTATGGTCCCGCCAGGTTTTGTGGTCACGGCAACAGCCACCAGAAGTTTTCTCACCACCGAACATTTCGCCGAGATCAACAGGCGGCTGCAGGTGCTTGAGCCTGACGATCTCGATGCTCTCTATAAAGGATGCCAGGGTATCCAGGCCATGATCAAGGGCTTGCCTCTTCCGGCAGATCTGGAGGAATTACTGTTCGTTCATTACAACCGGCTGGAAAGAACTGCCTTTCCCGGATGCCGGGTCTCGATGCGGTCAAGCGCGTTGGGCGAAGACAGCGGCACGGTTTCGTTTGCCGGTCTTTATAACAGCGTCTTGAACGTCGATCGAACGACAATCGTCGATGCGTATAAAGAGGTAATCGCCAGCAAATACGGGGCCAGGGCAATTGCCTATCGGCGCCAGCGAGGCTACCGGCATGAGGATATCGAGATGTGTGTCGGTTGTATGGTCATGGTGGATGCACTGGTAAGCGGGGTTACGTACAGCAGGGATCCAGGGCCGGAAGACAATGGCTTGTTGCGCATCAACGCCACGGCCGGCATTGCCAGGGGGGTGGTGGACGGGTCTCAAGCCGCCGATCTGTATCTCGTTGGCCGGGATAAGCCCTATCCCGTGGTCTACAGTGAAATTCGCCAAGGGGCAGTCAACCAGGCAACAGGGAAGCCCACCGGGCCGTCACTCACCTACAATCAGTTAAGAAAAATTGCGGAGACGGCACTTCTGCTTGAAGAGCATTTCGGCGAACCCCAGGATATCGAATGGTCCTTCGATCATCAGGGTGTGCTCTATATTCTGCAGAGCAGGCCGCTGGCCGGTGGGCATTCGGCGGAAGAATCTGCGGTTAAACCAGTCGATACAGCCGGAGAGTCAAGCGAGCAACCGATCTTATTCGGCGGTGTCTGCGCCAGTGACGGCATTGCCAGCGGCCAGGTTTTTCGGGTCGACTCACCCGAGGCAATGCGCCGATTTCCGAAAGGGGCAATTCTGCTGCTCGATCACCCCTTGCCGGAGTGGGCACCGCTCCTGAACCGGGCCTCGGCGGTTATCGCCGAAGGCGGGACCGAAGCCGGACATCTGGCGACCGTATCGCGGGAGTTCGGTATCCCGGCACTGTTCGGCTTGCCGGAGGCCATGACACTTGAAGACGGCCGCATCATCACCTTGCATGCCAAGGGGCGTGCGGTATTCGATGGACGACGGGAAGATCTGCTCCGGCGAAAGAACGTCAAAAGAGATATCATGGCCGGCAGTCCGGTCCAGCGAATTCTCACCGAGGCCCTGCAGCTGATTACCCCGCTCAACCTGAATGATCCCACATCGCCGCGGTTCAAGTCGTCATGGTGCGAGACTCTGCATGACATTACCCGGTTCTGTCATGAGAAATCGGTGACGGAAATGTTCAGTATCGGCCAAACTCATCGTTTCGACCAATCCGCCGCAAAACGGCTTATCGGTGATGTCCCTCTGGAGTGGTGGGTGATCGATCTGGCCAATGGTTTTCGAGAAGGGGCGGGCGGAGATGCGAAAACAATCCGTATCGACGATATTGTCTCGGTGCCGATGCTGGCGATCTGGCGAGGCATATCCGCCTATCCATGGCAGGGACCGCCCCCGGTCAGTGTGCGGGGCTTCGGTTCGATTATTTTTCAGTCGACCATGCGGCCGGAGCTCGATCCGTCCGTACCATCGGCGCTGACAACCAAGAATTATTTCCTGGTGTCCAAAAGCTTCTGCAATCTCAGCGTGCGACTCGGCTACCATTACGCCATGATCGAATCCTACCTCAGTGACCTTCTCACCGAGAGCTACGTCACTTTCAGGTTTAAAGGCGGCGCTGCCGACCAGCAGCGCAAGGCGGTGCGTGCGAGACTCCTTGCCGATATCCTGCAACGCTATGATTTTCGCATCGAATTGCGCTCGGACTCATTGCTTGCCAGGGTAAAAAAGCGGTCGGTGCCATTTCTCGAACAGCGGCTGCAGGTTCTCGGCTACCTCACCCTGCACGCGAGACAGCTGGATATGGTCATGGACCAGCCGGGAGCGGTTGAGCGATACCGGGAGAAATTTTTGCGGGAAATCGAGGAAATGCTCGGCAAAACAGTATCGACACGTAGGGAGGCCGATGATGAAGGACAAAAAGAAAATCCTGTTGGTTGACGATGAAGCCGATTTTCGCGAGATCATGGCTAAATTTTTTTCCAGGAGGCGGGTTGACTTTAAACTCGCGGCAAGCTGCATGGACGCTCTCGATCAACTGGCACAGGATGCTTTCGATGTAGTGGTGATGGATGTGACGATGCCCGGACTCGACGGTTTGAAGTGTATGGCCGAAATAAAAAAAGTCGATCCGCACCTCGAGGTTATCATTCTTACAGGTCATGCCTCACCTCATGCAGGTATTGCCGGAATAAAGCTGGGTGCCTTCGACTATTGTCTGAAACCCATCGATTTTGAAGAACTGCTCGAAAAAATCATGTTGGCGAGAAAGTCGCTTGGCGCGTAATACGTTGGATTCGCGCATTGGAATTCCAGCTTGGCATGGTTAGTATTTGCTGAGGGTAACCTTGCGGTTTGCGGCACGACGCCTGCCACATTGCCAAGTGGAAAATGCTATGCGGCAATCTCTCTCCCCCATTTTGGATTTGATTCAATTTCTTACAGCCCTCGATGGCAAAGCCTTTCACAGCTATCGAAAGCTCCAGGGCAAGGTATATGCCCACGACCGCTACAGTATCCGCTTTTTCCATATTCAAGGCAGTCCCGGGGCGTTCCCGGCATCGGTCTGCCATCTCGGTTTAACGCATGAAGAGCTGGGACTTGCCGACTGGAGTCTTGCCTGCAGACCGCGGAAGATAGCCACGGCAGATTATCTTTTGCGGGCTTTTCAGCTGGGGGTCGAGAAGCATGCCCGGCAGAACCGCGGAGTCCAGGGGAGCGGTTCCTTCCAGCCGATTTCGTTGCCGCCGCAGGTGCTGGAACGGAACATCGTCCATTTCGGCCTGACCGATGTTCGGATCGCCTTTCGCGTCAGTCTGCCGGGGTCTCATGACAACCGGATTCTTGGCCGGCATGCTGCCCTGATGTTTTCCGAAGAAATGTCCGTCATTGTCGATACCCTGAAAGAGCAGGTCTGCAAGACTGCTCAATTTAAAAAACACTGTGATGTCGTTGAAGACATGGTGTTTCTCCAGCAGCAACTGCACGGCTACGGCCTGGTCGCCTTTGTCGGCGACGGTGCTGTGCTGGCCCGGCGATCAGGTGTTTCCCAGGCCCCGCTCACAGACGGTGCGGTTGTTTTTCGGGCACCGGCGCAGATGGCGGTGGAAGTCATGCTTCCCAATGCCGGCCGGCAACGGGGACTTGGGATTCGGCCTGGCGTCAATGTTCTCATCGGCGGCGGTTTCCATGGCAAGTCGACCCTCCTCGATGCTCTCTCGAAAGGTGTTTATCCCCATATTCCTGGAGATGGACGCGAACGGGTGGTCACTCACCCGGAGGCCTTCTTTATCTGTGCTGAAGAGGGGAGGGCGGTAAATGATCTTGATATAACCGGATTTATCAATAACTTGCCGGGTGGCGTGGATGCAGAAAGGTTTTCGACGAATAACGCCAGCGGCAGCACCTCCGAGGCCGCCGCCATCGTCGAGGCCGTGCAGGCCGGAGCCCGTCTCTTACTGATCGATGAAGATTCGTCGGCAACCAACCTGCTCATCAAAGATCGCAATATGCGCAAACTGATTCCGGAGGATCCCATTACACCGCTCTTTGACCGGGTCCGGGAACTGTTCCGTCGTTTCGGCGTCAGCACGCTGATCGTGGCAGGCGGCAGCTCCGACTACCTGGGCGTGGCCGATCATGTGATAGCCATGCGCAACTATCTGCCGGTGTCGATGACCGATCGCCTTCGCGGGTTGACTTTGGCCGAACCGGGAAAACCGGCAAAGCCGTTAATGTTCGAAGACAAACGACGGGTCCTGGCCGAGAGTTTCGATCCATCGTATCGCGCAGAGCGCATCGGTAAAACCATTGCCGTGCGGATCAAACCTTTGCGGCTTCAAGAAAGGGTGCTGGAGTTCGGTAACGCTCAACTGGATCTGACAAAACTGAAAGCACTTGCAGACCCATCTCAAGCGCTGGCCATTGGCTACGCCTTGCTGCTTGCCGGAAGGATATGCAGGGACAGCTCGTTGTCGCCATCGGATCTGGCCCGGACCCTCTGCGAACGTATTGAAAAAGAAGGACTCGCGGTCCTTTCCCCGAACAAAGACGATACCTGTTTCTTTGCCTTGCCGCGGCGATTGGAGTTGGCCGCGGCAATCAATCGCCTGCGAAGACTGAAGGTTGTACTGGGTAAAGATGAAACACTTTGATGTCCGGTGATTTTTGCGTGTCAGGCAACAATTGCATTGAACGTTCCTGGGAGAATTGTGAAAAGAGGTATTCCAAAATTTCCCCATGGTGGTATAACAGCCGTTCGCTTCAGGGATTTGCGGTCCAAGAATGTCCGGCAGATCTTTCACCCCTGAAATTATCACACTCTCCTGGAAACGAATATGTTGGGAACAATAGTAAACGCCTTGGCAATCATTGGAGGAAGTCTTCTGGGACTTCTCTTCAGCAAGGGCATCGCCGATAATTATAAAGAAATCATCCTCAGCGGTGTCGGTCTTTCGGTGGTTTTGATCGGCATCAAAAGCGCCCTGGTGTCGGACAACCTCATGGTGGTGATATTTTCGGTGATACTGGGGGCTCTCATCGGCGAGTTTGTGCAAATCGAGAAAAAGCTGGAGAATCTCGGGGTTTTTCTCGAAAGCAAAATTGCCTCCAAATCAAGCGATTCGAAGTCGTTTGCCAGGGGATTTGTAACCGCGAGCCTGGTTTTTTGCGTCGGATCGATGGCAATTATCGGCTCCCTTGAAAGTGGTTTGACCGGCAACCACCAGACTTTGTTTGCCAAATCCGTGCTCGACGGGGTCACCTCGATTATCTTTGCCTCGGCGATGGGTCTGGGTGTGATGTTTTCGGGCGCTGCCGTGTTTCTTTATCAGGGCTTCATTACAATCACTGCGGTCCTCATGAAAAGTTTCCTCGTGCCGGAAACAATTGAACAGATGACTTCCGTCGGTGGTCTGCTGATTATGGCCATCGGCTTGAACATGCTCAAGATAACGACAATACGTGTCGGAAATCTGATCCCCGCCATTTTTCTTCCTCTAGTCTACTTTGCCCTGCGGCAATGGTTTTCCTGAACCGGAGGGTGATGCCGAAGCATAAAAACTTCTTTCAGCCCTCTATCTTTTTATTCAATTTGAGCGGAATGGTTTTTTTACTGCTGTGTGCCCTGATGTTGAGCAGTTCGACCATCATTGAAAATGCCATTGCAAAGTAGATGTAGCCTTTCGGCACATGTACGTCAAATCCTTCGGCTATCAGGGTGAACCCGACCAGGATAAGAAATGAGAGCGCCAGCATCTTGATGGTCGGATGGGCGTCGACAAAATTGCCGATGGGTTTGGCGGCAAAGAGCATGACCGCGACAGAGCCTATAATCGCGACCACCATAACAGAAATATGCTGCGCCAACCCAACTGCGGTTATCACCGAATCAAGTGAGAAGACTATATCCAGGATGGTTATCTGGATAATGGTGGCGTAAAAACCATAGCCAACCTGTGAATGATTGTCTTCATCTTTGACAATTTCCAGGCTGTTGTGAATCTCGTGGGTCGCTTTTATCAAAAGGAAAAGACCGCCTCCTGCAAGAACCAGATCCCTGCCGGATATTTCATGGCCCAATACGCTGAACCAGGGCTCAACCAGGCCAATAATCCAGGCCAGACTGAACAGCAGAGCGAGCCTGGAGAACATTGCAAAACCGATTCCCAGGGTCCTGGCCAGATCGCGTTGCTCCTGGGGCAATCTGCTTACCAGGATTGTGATAAAAATTATATTATCTATGCCCAGAACAATTTCAAGAGCGAGAAGAGTTGCCAGTGCCACCCATGCCTCAGGATTAAAAATCCATTCAAACATTTTGCCGATTCCTTAGGAGTTGAAAAAGAAAAATCTTAAAGGTCCGCAGGATTTTGAAAAAAGCCTTACATGACTCCGACGGACAGTATAGGCTTCCTGTTCAGAACATCCCACAGGGATACTCTTTTCAGTCACCCCTTGTGGGGCATAAATACCTTGAGACAGATTATTATCTTGTATAAATTACAAGATAATAATCTGTAAGATACTAAAAGCATCGGGGGCGGCGAATAATAATTCGAGGGAGTTTGTTTTGTAAAAGGCAGGAGATTTGCATGGACATTGAAAAGTATCTGTCTTTTTATCCAGCCGTTTCTCAAAGACAAATGGAGAGCATCGCCTTTCGGAGGATGAATTTATGTTTATTGGAGATTTTATTCTCGCCTTGTTCCTGGGTCTTGTGTTTGCAGCCATATTTGGCGGCACGATGCGCCCTCGGGCAGGAATGCCGGGAATTTTACCTGTTTTTATTGTTTTTTCCCTCTTCGCCTGGGTGGGTGGACTGTGGCTCAAGCCGTTTGGTCCTCCCATTTATGGAGTATCGTGGATGCCCGGACTCACGTTAAGTGTGCTCATTTTTTTACTGCTTGCCGCCACTTCCCGTCAACCACCCAACACCGGGCAGGATGTTGAGGGAAATATCATTGCCAAGGACGCAGCTTCCGCAGTCGGTGTGGCATTCTGGTTTTTGATCATTGCTCTTGTTGCCGCAATAATTGTCGGATATCTGACGTAATGCATCATGACTGTTCTCGCCCACATTTCGGATCTGCACTTTGGTCGTGAATATCCTCGACTGATTGCCGGCCTTCTGCAAAGTCTTGAAGAAATCAATCCTCAACTGATTGTTGTGACAGGCGATATTACCCAGCGAGCCCGCAGTCGTGAATTTCAGGAGGCACGGGAATTTTTAGAAAGACTGTCCTGGCCGCTTCTTGTTATTTCCGGTAACCACGATATCCCGGCGCATAACATTGTCGAACGGTTTCTCGACCCCTGGAGGAAATGGCGCCGCTATTTCGGCTACCCGCTTGAACCGGTAAGAAGGGATAAGGACTCTATCGTTATCGGTGTCAATACGGCCAGGCGCTCAGGTTCTCACTTCGACTGGTCGCGGGGGAGTATCGGCAGCAGTCAGGTCGACACCATTGCCGGATATCTGGCAGAGGAAAAGGGTGATCGGCTGCGGGTAATTGCCGCTCACCATCCATTTTGGCTTCCGAAGAAGTACAGGCACCGCCATGTAATCGGCGGGCGTGATCCGGCAATGAATACGCTCAAAAAAGCGGGAGTCGACATTATCCTCAGCGGCCATGTCCATTTTGCCTACACACATGTACTGGACGGTGTGGTTATTTCCCATGCCGGTTCGGCCATATCAAGCCGTCTGGAGGCGGGTTCGCCCAATAGTTTCAAAGTTGTTCGCGGTGATCGGCAGAGATTGTCGGTCGAAACCATAGAGTGGAACGATAAAAGCTTCATACATGCAGTAGACCAGGTCTTCAGCCGTTCTCAGGGAGAATGGACCGAAACTTGAAGCCGTTCTGCAGCAGTGGGGGATGACACCATGAAAAAGTCTGTCCCATTATATTTTAATCCGGAATCGGGAAGTTCCGAAGAGGCGCTGGAACAGATACGAAACGATGCCCGAATCAAGCTTGAGCCGGTGTCGCCGGAAAATATGGCCGCTATAATCCAAAAGGCTGTAAAGCAAGGGACAGAACGGGTGCTGGTCAGTGGAGGGGATGGAACAATATCGCTTGCTGCATCACATCTGGCAGGCAAAAACACCGAGCTTGCCGTAATACCTTCCGGTACCTTGAATCATTTTGCTCAACGTACCGGCATACCCACCCAGGTAGCGGAGGCACTCGATGTGGCTTTGTATAGTAAAGCTCGGCCGGTAGATGTCGGATACGTGAATGATCGGCTTTTCATCAACACCAGCGCTGTCGGGGCATACCCGGTATTTGTGCGCAGTCGCAAGTATCTGCAAAACCGCATGAATTATTATCCGGCAACGATCATTGCAGGAATTCGCAGGTTGTTCAAATTCAGGCTTGTCCGAATGAGCCTGGCCGGGAAGCAGCTGCAGACTCCCTTGGTTTTTATTGGCGTGGGCGAGCGTGAATTACGTCTGCCGCACTTAGGTCAAGTAAAAATACAGGGAGAAAAAGGTCTCCATCTCATCGCGGTCGATTGCCGCAGTGGAAGGGAGGCAGTTCAGCTGATCGTCAGGGCTCTGTTTTCCGGCATTGATCCGCTCCTGAGCGAAAGGCGCATCGAAAATCAGCTTGTCGATGGTATTGAACTTCACTTTCGCCGTCGCAGGAGACGGGTTCATGTCACTCTTGACGGCGAACTGGTTCGGCTTCAAGCGCCTTTAGTGTATCGTTTTGCCCCTGGGGAAATCATGGTAGCAATACCTGAAGAGCGTCAAGCCCTGGATCGGCAACAACCGCTTGCCGGTCAATAAGATTATTTAATCTTCAAGAGGTTATTTACTCCACGAACTTCTTGAACCGATCTGGCAATTTCCTCTGCCAGTGCCCGTTGCCTTTCGGTATCGACCGCACCCGTAAGAGTGACAACTTGTTCAAATGTGCTTACCGAAACGGCAAATCCACTTAATTCTTCCGAGTCAAAGAGCTTCGCCTTTACCAGCGAAGTGATTGTGGAATCATCGACAACGTCTCCGGCGCTGCGGCCCGCAGGGGTATGGCATCCCGACAGCAAAGACACCATAAAAACGAGCAAGATAAGTGTATGAGCAAACGTCCTTTTTTTATCTAACATAGTCTTCCCCTCCAAAGTGTTTATCTTCCGGCAATTTCGAACTGCTGTCGATAATACAATAACTATGCCATCAAGATCCAAATGGTCTCAATACTGTCAATTCCTGAAGTAATTCAGTGAATCGCGTCTCATTCCAGATGGCTGAACAGTCCTGCCCGAAAGGAATTATCCTGAAGAACCGGATTCTGCAGCTGGATCCAAAAGATCAGGTTGCGCGGCGAAATCCTGTACCAGGCATATTCTTTGCAGATATTCAAGGAAAACAGAAGTCCTGTAAGGAGCCGGGAGTATTGGCATGCAAATTGGTAAGAAAGAGTCGACGGCAACGACTTCTTCTCTGCATTCAGACCTCGGGCATGACATGAAAAAAATCAACGCAAACAAGTGGTGGCAGATATTTAAAACCACCGGCCGGAAATTTTTAGATGATAAACCTTTTATTTACAGTTCCTCCATTGCCTATTTTGCGATTTTTTCACTGCCTGCAATGGCTATCATCACGGTTATGACAGCCGGATCACTCTATGAAGATGAAAGGGTAAAGACGGAAATGCTGTCCCAGATATCGCAGCTGGCAGGGCGGAACAGTGCCATGGAAGTAGAGCGGCTCATGGATACCGTCATCCGTACTCCCGAGAGCAATCTCACGAAATTCATAAGTATTGCGACGTTGCTTTTCAGTGCCACCACCGTATTCGCGACCCTGCAGGAAAGTATAAATGCCATATGGAACATCAAGCCAAAACCTGAAAAGGGGGTTGTCAAATTTCTTTTCAACAGACTCTTGTCGCTGGCGATGGTTTGCTCCCTCGGGTTTTTGCTGCTGATCTCCCTGGTGGCGGATACCCTTATCGCTCTATTAAAGAATTTCATTAATGATTACCTTTCCGGACTTGCCTACTATCTCATCTGGATGATCAACACTCTCATTTCCGCCGGCATCATCACCGTGGTCTTCGCCCTTATTTACATGGTACTGCCGGATGCTAAGATCAGATTGAAATATGTCTGGATTGGCGCACTGCTTACAGCTCTTCTGTTTATGCTGGGGAAATATCTCATCGGTTTTTATCTCAGCAACAGTGATATCACAGATTCTTACGGAGCCGCCGGCTCTTTGGTGGCGTTGCTGGCCTGGGTCTATTATTCCGTATTGATATTGCTTTTTGGCGCTGAATTCACCTATGCGTATACCAAACATGTCGGCGGGAAGATTCGACCGTCCAGCCATGCAGTTGCCATCAGAGTGGAAGAAATTGAGCGGGAAGGCTCCTCCGTCACCTAGTTTGGCCTCATGGTGGTAGCTCTCATGGATCAGACACACGATAAAAGTCCACATACTGACCGGTTGTATGCCGGAGAAAAGGCATTGATCGGAATTTTCATACTGCTGCTGCTGTTTGCCTTGCATTATGCCGCTGCCATACTTATTCCGATCACCTTCGCTTTCCTGTTAAGTCTTCTTTTTGCACCTTTGGTTCATCTTTTGTCGTGGCTGCATATTCCAAAACGGATTGGTGCGGCGATCGTCGTGGCAGGTATCGTCGCCACACTCTTGGGCGGCATTGCCATGCTCTCCGGACCAGTTGAAGAGTGGATTGATAAGTCTCCGGAAATACTTCAAAATATAGAGGAAAAGCTGCAGAAAATCAAAATGCCGCTCAAGCAGGTGCAAAAGGCTGTAGAAAAGGTGGATGACCTTGCAGGAATGGATGAAACGCCTGGACAACGTGTGGTCGAACCTCGAGCAAAACAGCTTGTCGAGACTCTGTTTTTTGCAACGCCAGAGGTGCTGGCCTTTTTGGTGCTGTCGATTGTTCTTCTCTATTTTTTATTGTTCAACGGAGAAACTATGGTGAAGTATTTCATACGCGCCATATTCTGGTTGGCCCATCAGCGCACCTCCTTCGATGTCGGCCGGTTTATTCAAAAGGAAATATCCAGATATCTTCTAATCATTACAACGATCAATGCCTGTCTTGGCGTAACCGTCACGATTGCTTTAGCCCTCATCGGACTGCCCAACCCGATTTTGTGGGGAACCATGGCGGCACTTCTGAACTTTGCGCCCTATATCGGAGCGGTTTGCAGTGCGGTCATTATCACCATAGTTTCATTTCTTACATTCGAGTCTCTTCTTCATGCCCTTCTGGCTCCGGCTGTATTTTTGATCATCACCTCTCTCGAAGGACAGTTTATTACTCCTCAGATTGTCGGCAACAGGTTTTCCATGAACCCCCTTGTCGTTTTCCTCGCTATTATTTTCTGGACGTGGTCATGGAGTTATATCGGCGCCCTTCTTGCCGTTCCTCTGCTGGTAATAACAAAAATTATCTGTCAATCGGTAGATGCTCTGAGGCCGTTTGCCGAATTTCTTGAAGAAACGGAGGCTGAAACGAGCTGATTTTTAACTCATGAACCTTCGGTTGGCTTTCCGTTTCAGCCGAGGTGCGAATGAGAGATGGAGGCAAGCGATTTTTCGGCGTTCAGCAGGATTGTCCAGAAGTTTTCGGATTCTCCCAGATCGACTTTGGCCAAATAATACAGAATCGAGAGATAGGCCCTTGTCTTGAAGAGGTTGACCTGTTGACGGAATTCATCCGGCAGGTCGTAAATCTCATTTTGGTAGGTCCGGAGGAAGAGGTGGGGGGAAGCTTTTTTATAAATATGACGATGGTTGTAGAACATATTCTCATACTGAGCAAGAAAAGTTCCGACATCAAATGCCTGGGGAAGAAGATAGGAGCTGTCGAAGTCTATCACCGAAATACACGGAGCGCCGTTTTCATCATGAAACAGGATGTTTTTAAGGTGATAATCGCCATGGCTTTGCACCAGCCATTCCGGATGAGAGCGGATAAGCTGCAATTCGGTTTTCAGGACGTAATCGCATATTTCCTGAGCCCGGTGACGATGGCGATTGTTACGTTCGTGAAGTTCTTTGACGTACCAGTTGATACGTTCGGTTTCAATAGCAGGGAATTCCTCGGCGGAGGTGACTTTCAACTGTAGATTGTGAAGACGGGCGAGCCATCTGGCCGCCAGGATCAGTGCTTCCTGAGCCCTGTGCTCATCGGCATGGAGAATTGCATGAAACAGCTCTTTCCCCCTTGCCTTCTCCTCTATCAGAATTTTATTATTCCGATCCCCGGCCAATGGTTCGGGGACCCGGCATGCACCCTTATCAAAGCCGTTACGGTGAATCGCGGTCATTATCCGATAGGATCGATCCCCGTTTTTCCATTCTTCGGTTTCCTCATATTCCTTGATTATGAAGGCTTTCTGCTTTTCATGCCGGAGGCCGACAGTCAACTCCCTGACTCTGGTACTGGTCGTACCCGCTCGGCGGACCTCCTTGAGATAAGGATGACAACGGCCGGCCTTTACCTCCCCGGCAAACTGTTCTATGTTTTCGACCGGATGTTCCAAGATGGTGGGATACGTGCCGACGTAGGAGAGGGCATGGGCATCTGTGCCCGCGGTTGCAGTGAATTTGAGGGCGTGCCAATCGTTCACCGCTCGATATGTTTCTGTAAAGGTATGATTTGAATTTAATATTTCAATGGCGTCGAATGTTTCATCCATGAGCTGTTCTTTGTCGGGATGTCTTCCCTTGCGATACGGATGAGCCCAGATTATTGCCGCGTTCGGACAGGTTTTCCGGATATCCTGCAGAGCCGTACCCTTGGGGAAGATACGATCGGCTCCATAGACGAGAACGTCTATCCCGTCCGAGGTTGTGGTTTCCTGACCGGAAAAAATAAGAAAATGGCCAGGGACACCTGACTGGGCTCTAGTGTCCTGCAGTTCCTCAACGGACCACAGATAATGATGATCGGTTAGAACAATGCCGTCCAGGCCGACTTCAAAAGCCCTGGCGACCAAATCGCGAACCCCGACGGAACTGCATGTCGATTTTTCGCTGGTGTGGCAGTGGATTTCCAGTATCACGTCTCCTCCGATGCTAACCGCGGTTATCTTTTCTGCTCCATAGAGCACATATAAAACCACATCGGCAGAAATCAATATGTGGCTATCTCCTTGCCCCTGCAGAGCCAAAAATACCTTCACTTCAATGGATGGACAGAGTAAGGTTTTACATCGCGGGAGAAGGTTTCAGCCGTGGAGCAGTGTCGATATACCTGGGAAGGCAGCTTGTCAAACCGCCTTGAAGAGGAAAGGAAGAATGGATGAACGTACCGAAATTCGAAGGGTCCTGATCGTCGACGACGAACCGGATATGCTGACCCTCCTGACCAGAATTCTCGTGAAGAAATGCGGTTATGAGGTTCGGCAGGCCAACTCCGGAGATCAGGGCTTGGAGATTCTCTCTTGCTGGCGACCGGATGTGGTGCTTACCGACATTAAAATGCCGGGAATCGACGGGGTAGAGTTTTTCCGTCGGATTAAAGAGCTTGATCCAACCATGACCACCATTATCATGACCGGCTACGCGACTGTGGATATGGCGGTCAACACCCTGAAAAGCGGTGCCTACGATTTTTTCCAGAAACCCTTCGACAACGACCAGATTATTCATGCCGTGGCCAAGGCCATGGAGCGGACCGAGCTGCTGCGGGAAAAACAGAAGTTCGATGAACTCCGTAATCAGCTTTCCGCCGAAGGGGAATTCCATGGATTTGTCGGCCGCTCGCCGCGACTGCTTCAGGTCCATGATCTCCTGCAGCGCCTTGCCCCGAGCAGCATGACCGTACTCATTCGCGGCGAATCCGGAACGGGTAAGGAGCTTGCCGCGAGAGCCCTGCATGCCATGTCCAGCCGGGCCGGCAGGCGAATGGTAACGGTCAACTGCCCGGCGTTGCCCGAGCAGATCCTGGAGAGCGAGCTGTTCGGCTACAGTAAAGGCGCTTTCACCGGTGCCGATCGGGACAAGGATGGCCTTTTTATCGAAGCCAATCACTCGACGCTGCTGCTGGACGAGATCGCCGATATCCCGGTGTCGATCCAGACCAAATTGCTGAGGGTCCTGCAGGAAAAGGAAATCCAGCCACTGGGCCAGACCAGGACCTATCCGATAAATGTGCGGGTGGTGGCCTCGACCAACCAGGATATCGAGGCGAAGATCGCCCGCGGCGAATTCAGGGAGGATCTGTTTTACCGTCTGAACGTAGTGACCGTAACGATGCCGAATCTTGAAGAGCTGCGCGCCGACATTCCCTTGCTCATTCACCATTTCTTAAGAAAATACCGGAAGGAATACGGCCGGCCGGAATTGGAAATTTCCGAGGAGGCGGTACAGACACTTCTGCATCGTTCCTGGCGGGGCAATGTGCGGGAGTTGCAGAACACCATGAACAGGGCGGTTCTTTTAGGCGGTGGCAAGAAAATAGAAAAACAGGACCTGATGCTCGAATTGTCGCCGCATGAGCTGGGAAAGGAGCCCGCCGCAGGCATCCCTGAAGAGATACAACATCTGGATTATAACGTCGCCAAGGCTGTCGCGGTGAAGGAATTTACCGAATTCTACCTTCGCAGGGCGATCGACCGGACAAAAGGGAATATCTCTCTGGCCGCCAAAAACTGCGGAATGGAACGACAGGCCCTGCAGCGGCTTTTAAAACGCTATAATGTCAATGTCGACACCTTTCGCCACAAGAACGGGTAAAGGAACAGGTCCTTTTTCTTCTCTCCCTTCTGAAGACTTCCATAATCAGACAGAAAATTCTGCTGCAACAAATATATTGCACCTGCATCATTTTAGTTGCAGTCTCCCTTCCCCCCTTTATTGTTTTCAGCTCGTGTTGATCCTGCTTATCAGCTCGTAATTCAGGATAAAACGCTTTTCAGAAGGTTGCTACAGATAATTTGCGAAGTTGGTATCGAAAGTGCAATACCTGAAGGCAGAGCTCAAATCCTCCGCGGCATACGGAACGAAAAAGGAGCTGTTCGGTCGGCTTTATCAGGCAAATACCTGGGAGTCGAAGATCGGCATATCAAAAATTTATGGAAAGTGCAGTGCAATAAATTTGTTGCACTATCTGATGAAAACAAAGATTACCTGCATATCCGTGTTAACTCCGGTCCTTTTGCTTGCCCTGTTTTCCGGGCAGGCGATGGCATTACAGGTACATGATGGGGCAGAGGGGCTGGTTGTTCATCAGCTTGCCCACATTCAGTACCTAGGGGCCCTTGGTTATCTGCTCTGGGATATTCGCCGCAGCGCCTTCTCCGGTATCGGCTGGCTCTATCTCCAGTGGTTCTGCCGGCTGATGATGCTCTGGAACTTCCTCGCGTTTTTTGGTCATTTTGCGCAGGTGGCGCTGCCCGGCGAGGCCATCTCCAAGGAGAATGGTTATCTTTCCTCGATTCTGCTGCTGCCCATTTCCTTTAGTAAACTCATTTACTTCCTTACCGCCCTTGATCACCTGCTGGCTGCACCTGCCCTGTTTTTTCTGTATCTGGCCATGCGATCGTTTTATCGGTCATTGGATGTTGAAACCGGGGAGGATTCCAAATGAACGGTCTTCCCCTGCTGCCGGCAATCATCGTCGATATTTTCGGTTCCGCCGCGAATATCGTCTTCTCTTTTCTTGCTTGGCGGTACGCCCTTCTTTTGGTTAAGCGGCAACCCGACAATTTCGTCTGGGGATATCTTCATTATGTGACGTTCGCAATCGCTGCCTTTGCGATCTCGAGAGCAGTCGGTCATCTGGTCAAGCAGTTTCTGATGATCGGCGGTCGGGCCGATATCTGGCTGGAGATCTCTCCCTATTCCGGCGGTTTCAACACCTTGTTCATGATCTCTGTGGCCGCGGTGATGATTTTTTACCATAAAGGTGTCCAGGCCTATGAGCTGCTCGAGCACGAAGCAGGCAAGCTGAAGAACGCCAACAAAAACCTCGCTGCAGCGGCGAACCAACTGCGCGACCTGAATCAAAATCTCGAGCATAAAGTCTTGGAGCGCACCGAAGAATTGTCCCAGTCGGAAAAGAAATTCCGGCATCTATTTTCCGCCTCGAAAGACATGGTTTTTTTCAGCGACAACGCGGGCAGGTTGGTGGATATGAATGATTCCGGCTTTGAAATGCTTGGCTATGACGAGGGGGCGAAGGAGCTGTGCCTGACTGATCTGTTCGCAGGCCCGGGGCAGGCTGAAATCTATAATTCGATGCTTGGACGCGACGGCTATATCAAGGATCTCAACCTGGAATTTACCAGAAGGGATGGAACGGCGATTTCTGTCCTGCTCTCAGCTACGGCGATTTTCGGCGAAGGCGGGGAGATGCTCGGTTCTGAGGCCATCGCCAAGGATTTAACCAAGGTCAAAACCATGCTTGAGCAACTTGGGGCGAGCGAAAAAATGGCGTCAGTCGGACAGATGGCCGCTGGCGTTGCCCATGAGATAAACACACCGCTCGGCATTATCCTCGGGTACTCCCAGTTGCTGATGGATGATTTTCCGGAAGGAAGCGAACAGCATGAGAGTCTGCAGGTTATTGAAAGGCAGACGAAAGCCAGCCGCAAGATTGTCGCCGACCTCTTGAAGTTCTCACGCCAGTCTGGCAGTTCCAGACAATTGATCAGCATGAACGAAGTATTGGCCGACGTGGTGGCGGTGACGGAGCATACTCTAGGACTCAGCCATATCAATGTCCAACTTGATGTCGACAGGGAGTTGCCGATGATATGCGGAGATCCGGAGAAGCTCCGCCAGGTATTTGTCAACCTGATCAATAACGCTCATCACGCCATGCAGGATACAGGCGGCAGATTGTATCTCCAGAGCAGTCGGGACAAGGATGGCCGGTGGATACTCATTAAGGTCAGAGACACCGGTTGCGGCATTTCGGAGGGGAACCAGGCCAGGATCTTCGATCCATTTTTCACCACTAAACCCGTCGGGCAGGGGACGGGCCTGGGATTATCCGTTTCTTACGGCATCATCCATGAGCATGGCGGCAGGATTGAGGTCGAAAGTCCGGCACCGGATCCAGATCCGGGCATGGCTGCAGGCACAATTTTCCAAATAACACTGCCGGTACGCAGCGCCCAGGAACTTGACACAATATGTCGGGGCGACGGGATGAATTTTTCCGGGGCTGATTTTGCGGGGGGACACAGTGGCTGAAATACTCGTGCTTGACGATGTTTTTGATGCAGCGGTGCTGGTCGGCAAGATTCTGACCAGGAAAGGCCACACCGTGCACACTTTTACCGAGGAGCAGGATGCCATTGATTTTTTCATGGAGAACACGGTTGATCTGGTCATCCTCGATATCAGACTGAAAAAGATGACGGGGTTGGATGTATTGGCATTATTTAAGGCCCATTCACCGGGAGTCCGGGTGATCATGCTCACCGGTTATCCCACGGAGGAGACAGCCATCCATGCGAAGAGCCTTGGCGCGGACGAATATTGCGTCAAACCGATCGACCGGGATGAATTACTGGAAAAGGCGGAGAAGGTTCTTGCCGGGGTTAGATAAGGGCAAGTTCCAGTTTTGAAAGAGTATTTATTACAAAGGGAGGAATATAGCGTGACCGAATCTATTTACAGCATGTGCGGAATGTGCGCCGTACGATGTCCGATCCGAGTAGAGGTCGAATCCGGGAGAGTAACGTGGATCGAAGGCAATCCTCATGTGGCAGGGATTGAAGGAAGTCTCTGTGCGAAGGGGGCTGCAGGCATTGCGCTGGAATATGATGCGGAGCGGCCCCAGAGCCCATTGATCCGCGTCGGAGCCAGAGGGGCAGGGCATTGGCGGCAGGCAACATGGGAAGAGGCCCTGTCGTATATTGCGGAAAAGCTCCGGACGGTTTCGGAGAAATACGGCCCTAAGGCAATAGCCCTGACCGATCGTGGTGGTTTATTTACCGATCTCACCAAGAGCTTTATCAAGGCACTTGGCTCGCCCAATTACTTTGACCATGACGATACATGTGCAAAAAACGTCAATATCGCCTGTCAGTCGCTGTTTGGATACGGTCGGGGCGACACCGGCTATGATTTCGCCAATACCAAACACATCGTTCTCTATGGCCGGAATATTTTCGAGGCTCTCCAGGTAAAAGAGGTGAACAATGTCCTGAACGGGATAGAGAAGGGTGCAAAGCTGACCTATATCGATATCCGGGCGAATACCACCGCGGCAAAAGCCGACAAATTTTTGCGGATCCGTCCCGGGACCGATTACGCCTTCAACCTTGCGCTCATTCACACCATAATTAAGGAAAAACTCTACGATGTCGAGTTCGTCGAGAAGAATGTGACGGGTCTGGATGAGTTGACTGCCTTTGTCGCGCAGTATACGCCGGAGTGGGCCGAGAGGGAGACGGAAATTCCTGCGGCCGAGATTGTCAATCTTGCAAGGCAGGTGGGTGAGGCAAAGCCGAATGTTATCTTCCATGGCGGATGGATGCTTGCCCGGTATGTCGATTCGTTCTATGCCAGCCGAACCATGTACCTCCTCAATGCTCTTCTCGGCAGCGTCGAAACAAAAGGCGGATTGATCATCTCCAAAGGTCCCGGAGACGTCGGCAGAAAAGGTCTTAATTCACTGGGAAAAAATATACCCGAGGTCGAGGCGAAGATCGTCGATGCGGCCATGCCCGGTAAATCTATGGGAACAGGCCATATCGTCAATTGTTACAAGGCGATCAAAACCGGCCAACCTTATCCGATCAAAGCACTCATCTCGTATCGTTATGATCCGATGGCTTCCCTGCCGGATCCGGAAGCTCAGAAAACCTATCTCGATAATCTCGATCTGCTGGTCTCCATTGATGTGAACTACAGCGAAACTGGCTGGTTCTCGGACGTCATCCTGCCGGAGGCCACCTACCTTGAGAGATCGAACATTCTCGCCACGCAAAAGGGGGTCAAGCCGAGCTTCCTCATTCGACGACAGGCGGTTGCGCCAAGGTTCGACAGTAAACCAGGGTGGGAAATCTTTACCCTCCTGGCCGAAAAAATGGGTGTTGGAAACTATTTTCCCTATCGCAGCATCGAGGATATCTGGACATATCAACTGGAGGGTACAGGTCTCACCCTTCAGGATTTTGCGGCAAAAGGTTTTGTCAGTCTTACCGATAAACCGGTGTTCCAGGACAGGGATAATCTGAAGTTCAAGACGCCATCCGGGAAAATTGAACTGATCTCGCAGGCCCTGGCCAAAAACAATTTTCCATCTTTTGCACCCTACATCCGACCTAAAAAACCGGACGAGGGATATTTTCGCCTTACTTTCGGCAGAAGTCCCGTTCATACCCATGCTCAATCGCAGAATATTTCCTACCTGAACGAGATACTCTCCGAAAACAGCCTGTGGATCAACGACAGGAAGGCAAGCGAAATAGGGATAGAGAACAACGACCTCGTAGAAGTGAGTTCCGACAGTTATGTGGGCATGATCAAAGCCTGTGTGACGCCCTATATCCACCCCGAGGCAGTGTACATGCTGCATGGATTCGGCAACGAGATTCCTCTGAAAAAGCGGTCGTATGGCAAAGGAATCCGGGACACGAAACTCGAAACAGGTCTGCTCGAGACGGTTGATCCGGTGGGCGGTGGAGTGGCCTATCTTGAGTGTATGGTAAAAGTCAGGAAGGCATAGGCGAGGTGGCAATGATGGAAAAAAATATCATAAATCTGAATCAGAAAAGATGTATCGGCTGTTTTGCCTGCGAGGTGCATTGCAAGACGAATAACAACCTGCCGGTTGGCCCCCGGTTTTGCCGGATCTTCCCCGATGACAGCGATATAGTCGGAGGCATCCCCAAGACCGTATTTAACTTCATGCCGTGTTTCCACTGTGATTCGCCGTGGTGCGTGACAGCCTGTCCAACCGGCGCGATGCAGAAGAGAGAGAAAGACGGCATTGTCTTCATCGATCAATCACTGTGCATAGGTTGTAAACTCTGTACTCTCGCCTGTCCCTGGGGCGCGCCTCAGTGGAATGGTGAGACCCGTACCGTCATGAAATGCGACCACTGTCGGGAGAGAGTGGATAAAGGACTGAAACCGGCCTGTGTAACCAAGTGTACGGCTCATGCGCTGCAATGGGTTTCGGTAGAGACTTTAGGAGAGGTAATTACATGATCCAGCTCATAATAAATGATACTCAGGTATCAGTCGATCCGGGGACGACCGTACTCGAGGCGGCACGGCAAAATGGCATGACTATCCCGACCCTCTGCTACCTGAAGGCGATGCGGCCGAATCAGGCTTGTCGGCTGTGCGTGGTGGAGGTTGAAGGGCCAAATGTAGCGAGTACTGTTTTTTCATCCTGCGATTTGATCGCTTCCGACGGGCTTGTCGTGCGTACTCACAGTTCGCGGATTTTAAAAATCCGCAGGACCATTCTGGAGTTGCTGCTGGCGAGCATGCCGGATAACAAGGCTGTTCAGGCCCTTGCCGAAGAGTATTCCATTACAACCAAACGTTTTAACGTTGAAAAAAGCGATGACTGTATGCTCTGCGGGATATGCATTCAGGCTTGCCGCGAAAAAATCGGTGTCAGCGCGTTGAGTTTTGCGACCTCGGTGGCTGAAACAGCAAAAGTTGCCGAATTTGTCCGGCTTGACAAAGAACGCTGTGTCGGCTGCGGTACCTGCGCGAATCTTTGCCCGGTCGGGGTCATTCAGGTCGAAGACAAGGGATCTGAAAGAGCACTGTCTCTTTATGGCATTGTTGTAAACACTCTAGAACTCATCCCTTGTGACAATTGCGGCGCCTATTTCACTACCGGCGGAGTAGTAGATCTGCTCAAAGCTCGCCTGGCAAAAGATGGACTTGATGTCGACGCCGGAAATTGTCCGAACTGTGCCCGAGAAAAGAATCCGGCCCCGCTCACCGCGCATTCAACGCAGACAGGAGAAACAGCATGATAATGGCAATTACTGAGAATTTGAAGCAACACGCAGAGAGCGGGACTCCGCGACTGATGCATGGGGACAGAAAGGTCTCTGCTGTTATCGCCTCGGGGGAAATTTTCGTTGCCGATCCCAATGTGGATGTAGTCAATCTTGCCGGCGCCTATGCCCTCGCGGTTCATGAAAATTCCTGTGGTCAGTGCTTCCCATGCCGCATCGGTTCCGGGATCATTGCCGACCTGTGCAAAAAGATAGGCGAGGGTAAAGGCGAGCCTGAGTATCTAAATCAGATCGGCGATATCGCTGAGGCTATGGCTGACGCATCGCACTGCGATATCGGCAAATCATCACCCCTGGCAATCATTGCCCTGCTGGACCGGTATCGTGAAGATTTTGAAAAGGCTGTACTGAGACAGGATAAAGGAGTTGATCCATATTCTTATACATCGTTTCTTACGGCTCCGTGCATCGAGGCTTGCCCGATGCATCTCGATGTTCCTAAGTACATCGAAGAGATTAAGCTGGGAAGATTCAAGGAGTCTCTGGAGGTTATCACCAGCAGACTGCCCCTTCCCGGTACGGTCGGCAGGGTCTGTTTCCGGCCCTGCGAATCTGCCTGCAAGAAAGGCCGGGCCGATGAACCGATGCAGATCAAGCATCTGAAAAGGTTCGTCGCCGATGCGGCCCTGGCTTGTGGAACGGAATCCGCTGTCGCCCCAGTCGAAATGCCGCAAAAGAGTAAGGTGGCAATCGTCGGTGCCGGACCGGCCGGACTTACCTGTGCGCACTTTCTTGCAAAACAAGGGTATAAAGTGACCATCTTCGAAATCCTTCCGGCGCCTGGTGGCATGGCGGCAGTTGGCATTCCCGATTACCGGCTGCCATCGGATATCCTGACAGGAGAAATTGAGGAGATCAAGAAGCTCGGCGTTGAGATTCAATATAGTAAATGCCTCGGTATCGATTTCACCATTGAGCAGCTTGAGGCACTTGAATTCAAGGCAATTTTTATCGCCATGGGGTGTCACTGTCATCGCAGATTGGGAATCGAGGGGGAGAGCAGTGGGTATTACGGCTATGTCCCCGGGGTCCTGTTTCTGAGGCATATCAATCTCGGTCAGTATGATGAAGTCCCCAAGGGTAAAAAGATCGTTGTGGTCGGTGGCGGCAACGTGGCCCTCGACTGTGTCCGTTCGTCCTTCCGGGTCGGCTTCGAGGAGGCCCATTTAATATATAGAAGATCAAGAGCGGAAATGCCCGCCGATGATGTGGAAATTAAAGATGCCGAAGATGAGGGCGTCCATTTTCACTATCTGATCGCGCCCAAACGGATACTTGGTGAAAACGGCAAGGTTACCGGGATTGAGTGCTATAGAATGGAACTCGGTCAGCCGGATGCATCGGGCCGAAGAAAACCCATTGTCATTCCCGACTCTGAGTTCATCATCGAGGCGGACGTCGTCATCGCGGCGATCGGTCAGGAAGGCGAGATATCCTGTCTGTGCAATCTACCGGGAGTCAATATCGACGAGAGAGGTATTATCCAGGTGGATAAAAACCTGATGAGCAGCCGGCGAGGTGTATTTGCCGGAGGCGACTGCGTCACCGGCCCCGATACCCTCATCGGCGCCTGCGCTCACGGCAGGCTGGTCGGCCTGAAGGTTGCCGTTTATCTCGAAGAGAACAAAATTGAGCCGTTTACAGAAGAGCATGACGCCGCACTTCTGGGGCAGCTGAAAACGCTGGCACCCAGCGAACACAGGCAAATGCCCGCAGGGATTGAGCGAGTGCCTGTCAGACATGAGCCGGTCATCGAGCGAAAGAGGGACTTCCGGGAGGTCGACAAGGGATTTACCGTCGAAGAGGCAATAGCCGAGGCGCACAGATGCCACCGCTGTTACAGGATAGTTACCTATGCCTATAAAGAATGATACTTCTGGGGAGAGTCTGGTTCAGCTCGAGCAACAGGTTGATTATCTTCGTGAAATCCAGGAGATTTCCCAGATGGTCAACTCGACCCTTGATCTGGAAGCCGTTTTGCAGACCATCGTGAAACTGCTGCCGCGCAGCATGAGAGCACAGGGTTGTACCATCCGTCTGCTTACGCCGCAGAACAACCGGTTGGTGCTGGCCGCGGCTTCCGGGCTGTCAAGCGAGTATCTGGAGCGCGGTGAGGTGGTCGACGAGCAGAATACCATCCGGGCTCTGCAGGGAGATCCGGTGGCAATTATCGATGTCGAAGCAGACGAACGGGTGCTGTACCACGAACATATGGGCAGGGAAGGCATAAAATCGCTTCTCGCGGTCCCGATTAAGGTGAAGGATGAAGTTATCGGCATCATCAGGATTCTTGCCCGGGATCGGCGCAATTTCAGCCAGGCAGAGATCAATTTTTCTCTCGCTGTGGCTGAGGTTGGCGGGGCGGCAATCATCAACGCCGGGACCTATCGCAAAATTACCCTGCTGTTCAACCAGATCGAGGAGCATGAACGGTTTCTGGGCAACATCATCGATTGTATCGGCGCGCAGTTGCTTGTTTTTGACAGGAATCTTCGTGTGGTTGTGGCCAATCGGGCCTTTCTTCAGGCCCATGGTCTGGATGAGGCGGAAGCTCTGGGGATGACCTATAGCCAGCTTTGTCAGGTAAAAGGCGAGGAAAAGAGTTGTCCGGTCGATCAGGTTTTATATTCCGGACAGATGGTCCGTGGGGTGCAGGAGCGGCAGGAAGGTGACGGTCTTCATTGGTATGAACGTACCGCTTCACCGATACTGAACAAGGCCGGTGAGGTCGATTACGTAATTGAAATTATACATGATATAACCGCAGAGCGCAGGCTTAAGTCGGAACAGACCGAACGCGCAAAACTTGAAGGGGTGGTGGAACTGGCCGGCACCGTCGCCCATGAGCTCAATACACCGCTCTTTGCTGCACTAGGTACGGCCCAGCTGCTTCAGGAAGATCTTGCCGACAGCTATCCTGAGGAAATTCAGACGATAGTCCGCAACCTGAAGACCATTGCCGAGTTGACAGTGAAGATGACAAAGATGACCGGCTATCGCAGTCGTGACTATGCTGGGGAAACCCGGATCATAGAGTTTGACTGAAACTGTGGGTGGGCAAGTGGGATGGAGCAAATGCAAAAAGGGGAGCCGAAAGAGAGAGCATGGCGGTCCAAGCCGAACGGAATGGGCGATCTCTTCTTTCGCGATAAACAGGACAAAATAAGGGAATGAGAGGAGGAACGTTAATCTGCATTGAACAGGAGTTAGTCTTTGGTATTTGATTCTTACTTACATTTCGGAGGTCTATTGTGACAAAAAATTATAAGTTTCTGTTTTTTGCGATGTTGGTAGTGCTGGCAGTCGGATTATGGCAGGAACCAGCCATGGCGGGCAAACTCCAGGATGCCATTGCCGCTGCCCCCCAGGGCGTGGAGAAGGGCCAGATCGATGCAGCGAAGCCTGTTGGTTTTCTCGGCATTCCCGGTGGTCCCCAGGTGAATCTGGTCCTCGCTTTCTTCTGGGCGGTGTGGGTTGGCTGGATTTTTTCAACCGTCGGCGCTTTCGGCGGCGTTATGGCCGGTGTCGGCCATATGACGATTTTCGGGCTTGGCGACTATGCCAAATCTTTCAAACAAACCGCACCGGCCTTGAACAAGGCGATTACCGACTCGATTCGTGGCTCGAATCAGTACCTGGTCGGTCTGTCCGCCCTGATATCGTCTTTCAACTATTATCGCATGGGCCGCCTTGTGGTACCTTTGGCCGTTGTCCTCGGCGCCGGCTCGATTCTTGGTGCCTGGGGCTCCGTTACCTTGTCGGCGGGCAAGATTTCTTTCTCTCACTACCAGGGCTATTTCGGCTTATTCGTTCTGGCACTCGGCTGCTATCTGCTCTATGAAACTTCCGCTAGAGCGCAGGCGGGCAAGAAAAAGGCAAAAGCTGCTGCCCAGGCCTTTGAAGCGACCGTAAAACGACAGAAAAGCGGGGAGAAAATTGACACCGCGGCCCTTGGTGTCAAGGTTACCAAAATATCGCTGACCCGAATCGATTTTACCTTCTATGGCGTCGAGTTCAAATTCAATCCTCTGATCCCGCTCATTGGTGGTGTGGCAATCTCGGCTGTCGCCGCATTCCTCGGCGTTGGCGGCGGTTTCTTGCTTGTACCGTTTTTGACGAGCGTTGCCGAACTGCCTATGTACCTGGCCGCCGGAACCTCGGCTCTTGCCGTCCTTATCAGCATGATTACCAGTATCGTCACCCTGATTTCCAAAGGTGTGCAGTTCGACTGGGCGCTGATCGGACTGGAACTGGTAGGTATTGCCGTGGGATCGGTTGTCGGTCCGCGGACTTCCAAATACTTCTCCGATGTATGGTTGAAGCGCTTGTTCATCGTACTGGCCTTCTATGTCGGTATCGACTATGTACTGCGCGGATTTTTAAATATCAAAATGTTTGGTTAATCTTCGGGCTCTTAGCCCTGAAATGGCTCCGGGCCAATAACCCGGAGCCATGAGAGAACATGTACTCACTTCTGCCATTGCTCCTCTTGCTTGACCCATGGTTTATCGCCCCTTTCAGGCTGCTGCCCTCGGAAAACTGGGGCTATCTTTTCGGGGTTGCCATTATAGCTCTGCAATGCATACTCCTCGGCGATCTCTCGGCCACTCTGGTCACCTATTTCAACCGCAATTACCTGCGCAAGATACAGGATAAAATGGACAGGCACCACCGCCTTTCCGAGCAGGCCCTGCAGATGGGCGACAAGGAGAGCTATAAGGCGGTCAACCGGCAGGGGCTGGACGCCTTCGGCTATCAGTTTTCCATGGGGGCGGCAATTTTCTGTGTTTCCATCTGGCCGATGCCTTTTTCGCTCGCCTGGATGAACATGCGTTTCGCAGAAGCGCCTTTGGAACTTTCGTTCAAGATACCGTTGATAGGTCAGTCGGTTCATTATTTTGCATCTTTTCTGCTCATCTATATAGCTGTTCGCATGGTCTATTCTTTCATCATGACTCGGCAAGCCTGGTATTCCGGTATGAAAAAGCGGGTTTTGGCAAAAGGATAGAAGCCCCTGAGAATTCGGGAAAAGAATCGAATTCTCAGGGCAAAACGATATTGTAGGTTTTACCGAAAAGCTTCGGCAACTTCGGTAATGAGTGAATCGAGTTTGATTTTGCCCATCGCAAGATTGGCATCTTTGGCCAGCAGCATGATGATGTGTATATGCGCCTTGCCTGCCTGGGATTGAGAAAAATCATCCGCTTCATTATAGCAGCGGGCAATAACGTGGGCTTTCGGCGCTTCAATATGGACAATCTGCCCACGGCCGACATTCATGACGTCCGTCGCTTTTTGCGCTTTCAGCAAGACATCGTTGGCGAGCGATCCTATCTCGGCCAGCTTCAGGTTGGCAATGTTGACTTGAGCTGCCATTTCTCCGTTTGGCGTAAACACACCCACCGCCATAAAGCCTTCAATATCCCGCAGTTTGTTCAAGGTGTCGTCCAGCTTTCCCATGATTTCTCCTCCTGAATGTGATTGATCTGATGTAACTTCCGATTTATTTGCAGCAGATGCAGGTGTCGGCTCTTGCTCGACAACCGCCGGTATTGGGTCAGCGGATAGAGAGGTCGCCTCATCGATTCGGCTCATGCCTTCCATAAGAAGAGCCATAAGGGGTTTGTCGATCGTTTTTAATATTCTTTTCTGGGGAAGTTTCTTGAACGTGATGCGGATATTTTCGCAGGCCAAGAGCTTGAAGAGAGCCTCTTCGCCTTTCGTTTCTCCGGTGACGGCTGCCGCGATCTCGCCCGTTTCCAGATAAATATAGCCGTCGGTCCGGTTGTTTTTAATATTGAGAAGACAGGTTTTCTGCTCGAGGGAAAGGAGCTGCAGGAAATTAGCCAGGGAAAAGCCGGCGACTGAACCTTCTTTGCTTTCCTGCTGCAGTCCATCCAGAATAGCGTCTGCCAGCCGCTCGAATTCTATAGGTTTTTCAAGAAGTTTTGAAATCCCGGTGATATTGACTTTATCCTCGATTTCCGGAGTGGCAAAGGCGGTCATGACGATCGAAGGCATAAACGGATAGGCTCCGGAAACGTGAGCCAGCAGTTCAAAACCATCCATTACCGGCATGCGCAGATCGGTCACCAGCAGATCGATCTTTTGCCGCTGGAGAATGTCAATTGCCTGGTGTCCATTAACTGCAGTCAGAACACCAAAACTTTCCTTGTAGCTGGCAAGGCCGGCTTCAATACTCTCCAGCAACCTGGTTTCGTCATCGACTATCAGCACGTTATGCATGTTTCTTCCATTCAGAAAGTAACCCCGACAAACGGGACTCAAAAGGAGATTGCATGAGTTGGCCTGGTGTTCAATGCAGGTGCCATGCCCAGCCGCGATGCGGCCGATGAAAAAATGGCGATACCTGCAGATCCTGGTGTTGCGGGAATTTAAGCTGGAGCGGGTACGGGATTTGCCGTTCAAACAGGCGATTCGTTTTGCGACAGTGTTCTAAATTGAATCGCCGGGTTTGAGTCGGTACTGGTCGATTTTTCTGAGCAGGGTCGAACGGGCGATACCGAGAGCTTCGGCGGTGCGGGTGTGGTTGTTGTCAAATGCGGCGAGGGCCCTGGCAATGTGTTGTTTTTCCACGGCCCCAAGAGAGACAATTGGCCCTGTTGAAAGATTGAAGCCGACAGCGGCAGGAAATGAACTTTCCGGTACCGGTCTTTGGGCAAGAAGGCCTGCAGGATGAAGAGTGTCGCCGGTTCTGAGGATAACAGCCCGTTCGAGGATGTTTTTCAGTTCTCTGACGTTTCCCGGCCATGGATATTCACAGAGTGCCGCGAGTTCCTGGCGGGGAAGGATGAGTTCCTGGTCGGGAGCAATATCTTTCATCAGATAACGGCAGAGCTCCGGTATATCTTCGGTACGTTCCCGCAAAGGCGGCAGGTGGATCCGCAAGACACTCAGGCGATAGTAAAGATCTTCCCGGAATGTTTTACGCTGGACTGCTTTTTCCAGGTCGATATTGGTCGCGGCGATCACCCGAACATCAATTTTTCCGGCAGACTGGCAGCCAAGACGGCGCAAGGTGCCGTTGTCGAGAATGCCAAGCAGTTTCGATTGCAGGTGGAGGGGAATTTCGCCGATCTCATCGAGAAAGAGAGTGCCGCCATCTGCCATCTCAAAGAGCCCTTTGCGTAGGGCCGTGGCACCGGTAAAGGCTCCCCGCTCATGGCCGAAGAGTTCCGACTCAATGAGGTTTTCAGGAAGGGCGGCACAGTTTGCATCGACAAAAGGGGGTGAATGGTCGCCCTGGTGATAATGGATGGCTTTGGCGACAACGTTTTTGCCGGTACCCGTCTCCCCGGTTATCAGGATGGGCGCCCTGTTGGTTGCCGCGAGCCGGATTAGATGGTTGACGGCCTGCAGCCCACCGTCTCGTCCAATCAATACATTGTGCTGGCAATCGCGATGATTGTGAAGTTTTTGCAGTTGCTCGACCCGTTCAAGTTCGGATGCGCGAAAAGCCCGTTCGACAGCCAGCTGCAGTTCCATAAACTCCATCGGTTTCGACAGGTAGTCATGGGCTCCGTTGCGCAGAGCCTGCACCGCATGATCGAAGCTCGGGTATGCGGTGATAAAGATGATCTTGGCCTGTTCGCATTTGGCCAGGAGTGGACCACACAACTGAAGCCCGCCGATATCGGGAAGCTTTTGATCGAGAAGAATCACATCCGCCCGATTGGCACTGCACCAGTGCAGCCCTTCCTTGCCGCTTTGCACCGTGACCGTCATGAAGTTTTTGTTCTTGAAAAAGGCCGCAACGGCGTCGCAGAACAATCGATCGTCGTCAACCAGGAGCAGTGTTCCGCCGGATCGATTGGATAAGGTTGTCATGGTTGCTCTGCGGGGAAACTGACGGACACTGTCGTACCCATGCCTTGATAGCTTTCGATACCGATCCTGCTGTTCATCGCCAGGAGCATTTTCCTGACAATGACCAGACCGAGCCCGGTCCCCGTCGCTTTTGCGGTGAAGAACGGTTTAAACAGATTCTCCTGATCTGCTTCTGAGATTCCCTTGCCGTTGTCATCTACTTTGATATTGATTTGCCCGTTTGTTCTCTCGGCACTGATGATTATCTGCGGTTTAGTGCTGCCGATCAGGGCATCTGCGGCGTTGGTAATCAGATTCAGCATCACATGGTGCAGAGCACGGCTGTCCGCCAGCACGGTCAGCTGGTCATTGGGCAGGATGGTGCGTAATTGTATCTGCTGGTGGGCAACATCGCTTTGAATGAGGGCAATGAAGTTGTTGATGAATTCGGTGATGGACAGTTCCTGCATGATCGGCCGCTCAAACAGGCTGTAATTCTTCAGGGCCTTGAGGAGATATTCGAGACGGGTCACTTCCTGCAGTGATCGATCGAGGAACAGAGCAATGGTCTCTTGGTCGTATTCGTCAAGATTTCTCTGCAGAACACTCAAAGCCATTTTGATCGAATTAACGGGATTGCCGATTTCATGGCGGATGCCGGAAAAAACATAGCCGAGGTTTTTAGTCAGATTGGCAGCCTCGATCACCGCCTCCATCTGCCTTTTCTCGGTGATGTCGGAAAGCATGAGGATTGTGCTCTGCCTGGTGCTCCTGATGGAGAATTGCTCGAGCACGACCTGGTAGCCGCCTAGCTGCAGCGGCGCGGGAGGAGAGGATCTTTCCTCCCGCGCGGCCATGGCCTCGAGCAGGGGCAAGGAAAGGACCTCGGCAATTCGACGGCCGAGAAGCTTTTCCCGGGCAAATCCCAGGAACATGACGGCCCTGGGATTGACATACGCTATGCGCTCGTCGATCAACTCGACAATACCTTGCGACATCGATTCCAGAATCACTTTGAGATGATGGTTATTTTGCAGCAGCTCTCTGGTGACCTGCCTGCTGTGCAGGTGTTCCGCTCCTTTCAGTTCGGGTACGATGGTGGTCGTACGAGGGAATTCCGCATCTCGTATCACCTGAATGATATGGCGGCGCATTTCGCTGAAGGGACCTTTGGCGATCAGGGCATCGACGCCGAGTTGCCGGTAATCGAGCTGTTCTTCCATGGCAACGCCTGAAACGATAACCAGGTAGCAATGCTGCAGGTGATCCATGTTGCGGATGATGCGGCAGAGATCGTCGCCGCCGATCCTGGGCATGATGAGATCGATGAAGATGATGTCCGGCGTCATTTCGACGAGGGTGTCGAGACAGCCGAAGACATCACTGACGCATCGTGTTTCATGCCCTTCGAGGTGCAGCGTTTCGGACATGAGCTTGAGGATAACCGGGTTGTTATCGACGACGAGAATTTTCTTTTTTTGAGTTTCCACGATTACCTTGCCGGATTTAGACTGCGTCGGCAGTTTCAGGTTCGGACAACCGCATGTGCTGAGATAAATCGATGGTGTCGGCTTTTATTGTATGGGAGAGGCAGACGCCTGTCAAATTTCTGCCTGAAGAAAAGTGTCGGTGGCCTGGTATTCCGGTTTGAAAAAGCGGATTCCGGCAAAACGTCAAGAAGATTTGGCTGGTCCATAAGCCTGACAACATTTTCTGTATCGCTGCAGAAAATATTGATACATCAAGCGTAGAAATGTATATTCTGTCTATTGATGGAGCGGAGATCAAAAGATTCTCGACTCACGATAAAAAGGTATATCAATGCCGGAAACGAAGGTAATCGAACTTGCACTGCAGGGTGGAGGAGCACACGGGGCTTTTACCTGGGGGGTTCTCGATCGTTTACTTGAGGATGATCATATTCATATCGACGGGATCAGCGGCACCAGCGCAGGAGCCCTGAATGCCGTTGTCGTCGCCGACGGACTCGATCGAGAGGGCAGGCAAGGCGCCCGCAAGGCCTTGCGGGATTTCTGGCGCAAGGTGAGTGAGGCCGGACGGTTCTCACCTTTCCAGCGGACCCTGCTCGATCGCCTGCTTGGTCGCTGGACCCTCGACTATTCTCCCGGATACATCTTCTTCGACATGCTCTCCCGGTTAGTCTCGCCCTATGAAATCAACCCGTTCGGGATTAACCCCACCAGAAGACTGATCGAGTCCCTGGTGGATTTCGAGCATGTCCGCCACGCCGAAGGCATCAAGCTGTTTGTGACGGCGACCAACGTCCGAACCGGCAAACTGAAGATTTTCCGTCGAGAGGAAATGACTGCGGACATGATCATGGCTTCGGCCTGCCTGCCTTTCTTATTCCATGCTGTGGAAATCGATGGCGAGGCCTACTGGGACGGCGGCTATATGGGCAACCCGGCCCTTTTCCCCCTGGTTGAAGAGTGCGGGATTCGATGCGGCGCCCGGGATCTGGTAATCGTTCAGATCAATCCCATCTCCCGTGAAGAGATTCCCAGAAGAGCTCCGGACATCCTCAACCGCCTCAACGAAATAACCTTCAATGCCAGCCTGATCAAGGAAATCCGTTCCATCTCGCTTCTGAAAAAACTCATAGAAGTGAGCAACCTCGAGGACAAGCTGTTCAAGGACGTATATTTTCACCGGATCAATGCCGACCTCGAATTGAAGCCTTTGAGCGTGTCCAGCAAGGTCAATACGGAGTGGGCCTTCCTTGAGCACCTGCATGATGTAGGGTACCGTACTACAGAGGTGTGGCTTAAAGAAAATCACGATCACCTTGGCAGCAGGTCTACCTTGGATATCGAATCTGTGTATCTCCATGCATAAGAGGGAGACCTATGGTTGGGATTATCGGAGTTCTTATCGCGCTTGTCCTGCTCATGTATCTTGCCTACCGGGGCATAAGCGTACTGATCCTGGCACCTCTCATGGCCGTGCTGGCGGTGTTGTTCGAATGGGGCACGCCTGTCATGGCAAGTTTTACCCAGATTTTTATGACAGCCGTGGGGGGCTTCATCATTCTCTATTTTCCCTTGTTTCTGCTCGGTGCCATCTTCGGTAAGCTGATGGACGACAGCGGTTCCGCCCAGTCCATCGCCGGGTGGACAATTGCCAGGTTCGGCCGCAGGAGGTCCGTGCTGGCGGTGGTTCTCTCGTGTGCGGTGTTGACCTATGGCGGGGTTTCGCTGTTCGTCGTGGCATTTGCCATCTACCCCATTGCCGCAGCATTATTCCGCGAAAACGGCATTCCCAAGCGGATCATTCCCGCGGCAATCGCGCTCGGAGCATTCACCTTTACCATGACGGCGCTTCCCGGCACACCGGCGATCCAGAATGCCATTCCCATGCCGTTTTTCGGCACCACGCCGTTTGCCGCGCCGTTTCTTGGCATCATTACGGCGGCAATCATGTTCACTCTGGGCATGCTGTGGCTTAACCGGCAGTATCGGGTGGCGATGGAACGGCAGGAAGGGTATGGCGACCATGAAGACAGCAATCCCCAGGCTGACAGGATGATGCGCGAGCATGCCGAAGGGGAAGGTTTCGATATCGCGGAACTCAACCGGAAATCGATGCCGGCCGACCTGCCGGGCTTCTGGATTGCCCTGCTGCCGATAATAATCGTCATCGCCATGAATTACCTGTTCAGCATGATAGTCATTCCGGCAATGGATACTTCCTATCTTGATTTGCCGCAGTACGGCGAAACCGAGGTGGACGCGGTAAAGGGTATCTGGGCAATTATTTCCGCCCTGGTCATTTCCATTGCGGCGCTTTCGCTCTTGAACCGCAAGCGCCTGTCTTCTTTTATCGAAACTGTCGATGCCGGTGCCAATGCCGCAGTTCTTCCCATCTTCAACACTGCAAGCCTTGTCGGTTTCGGCGCAGTGATCGCATCGCTTGCGGCGTTTGAGATCATCAGGTCGGGGGTAATGAATATCGGCGGAGAAAATCCGCTTATTTCCCTGGCTATTTCGGTGAATATCCTGGCAGGCATCACCGGTTCTGCCTCGGGCGGCATGAGCATCGCCCTGCAGACATTGGGGTCGGGTTATGTGCAGGTGGCGCAGGATAACGGCGTATCCCTTGAACTCATGCACCGGGTCACCACGGTCGCAACCGGCGGTCTGGACAGTCTGCCGCATAACGGCGCGATCATCACGCTGCTTTCGATCTGCAAGCTCACCCATCGGGAATCGTACAAGGACATCTTTATCACCGCTGTTGTTGTGCCGCTCTTTTCGCTGGTGGTGCTGATTATTCTGGGCACTCTCTTCGGATCCTTTTAATTTCCGCTGCCAACCGTTCTGCGAGTGGCACGTTGCGCCTTATTTCGTCTCGTAGATATCCTCTATCCGATCCTGCAGGGCGATAACAGTCTGGGGCGCGGGTTTTGTTACGATGAATGCATCTTTCGCTCTTTGCCGACACTTCGGACAGGCGTTGAACGGGACGGTGAAGGCGTGGATATGGTTTCTCAGGCCGGTGGCTTTGATCTCCGAATAGCCGGGACATTCCTGGCAGAGGTGGAAGATTTTGGTCTCCTCGACATGGAAGCCGGTGGTGTCGTAGAAGATTTGTTTCTGCGTGGCGACGGTGCCCTTGTTCAACTGGGCGTTTTTTTTTCGGTTCCGTGAGGAGAACACCTCCCGTGCCTTGCCGCAGATCGCTTCGATGTAGCGGTTCATCTCCGGAGGCTGGATGAAGCGGCCCGGGTCGTAATCGGGTTCCCGGACATGGGAAAAATCCATGCCGGCCATGGCGAGAATTATACCGAGATTGGTATAGGGCAAAGCCCCTTCGATCGCATAGCCGCCCTCCAGTACACAGATATCGGGGTTGAGCAGCCGGTTCAGCCGGGCGTAGCCCTGGGCAGTGAAATTCATGCTGGTTATCGGATCGGAATAGTGATTGTCCTGGCCGGCGGAATTGATGATGAGTTCCGGTTGAAACTCATCCAGTACCGGCATGACCACCCGTTCCATGACCATGTCGAAGCCTTCTTCCCCGGTATTGGGCGGCAGCGGGATATTAATTGTATAGCCGTCGGCCGAAGGCCCGCCCGATTCGTGGAGGAAGCCGCTGCCCGGATAGAGAGTCCTGCCGTCCTGGTGCATCGAGATGAACAGTGTGTCGGGATCGTTGTAAAAGATATCCTGGGTGCCGTCGCCGTGATGACAATCGGTGTCGACGATGGCTATTTTCCGGATGCCGTAGTGGCGGCGGATATATTCAACCATGACGGCTTCGATATTGACGACGCAGAACCCGCGGTCGCCAAAGACAGTCTGCATGGCGTGATGACCGGGTGGGCGGACGATGGCAAAGGCCTTTTCCGTCTCTTTATCCATAACCGCCCGGGCTGCCCGCAGCGCGCCGCCGGCTGAAATCAAATGGGATTCGGTCAGCAGCTTTTCCGCCGAGGGCACAGAGAGGTGAACCCGGTTGATATCGCCGTAGCCGGCGATTTCCGGATTGAAAAAAAAGATATTCTCGACATCCTCAAGGCCTTCTTCCAGCAGTTGATCCCTGGTGTAGAGGAGGCGCTCTTCCCGTTCGGGATGATTGGGGCGGATGCACCAGTCAAACGCCGGAAAGAGGATCAATGCAGTCTTGTTGAGCGCCCGGGGCATATAGGATGACATGACGATCTCCTCAGATGGTGGCAAGGCCGGGTCTGATCTGGGCCTTGAGGGTCAGGATTTTTCCCGACGTGGTAAAGCCGCGCACGACATTCATCTCAAGCCGCTCGAGAAAATCTATCTCCGGGCATTGTTTCACGCCCATCTCCGTCACCATGCCGCTAATGACCTTCTTCAGCCTTTTTTCGGCGTCGGCCATAGTGAAACGGTTGGAAATTTTCTCATGGCAGGATAATTCCGGGATGCTCAGATGTCCGTCGGCAGTATCCGCGTAAAGTGTCGCCTGAACGGTCAATCGGGCAAGCGCTGCGCCGATGGCGTTCGCTACTTCATAATCGGCGGGAACGGTACAGGGCAGAACAAAGGCGTCGGCAAGAAATGGTTCGAGCGCCGCAGCCGGTCCGCCGATTGCGACAATCCGGGTGGGGGCGATTTTTCGACGTTGCAGGAGCGCGGCGACAGTGTAGACCGGATGGCTGAAGACCTCATCGATCATGCTTGCTACCGCCGCCCGGATATGATCGACGAAGGTCACCAAAAGCAGGGTTGCGGTACGTACGGGAGGTTGGTGCGGGCAGAGCAAGGTCATGGCGGCGGCGGCTTTTTCCGGCGAGCCCATGCCGAGAGTGCTGAGAACAATCATGGCATCGGTTGGCGTCGGTGCGGTTCCTCCTTCGGCCATCGATCGGCCCTGGCGGTCCGGGCCGATGTGAAAAACACCATCCTGCAAGGTAACTCTGCTGTCGCCACCGAGTCCGATGCTCTTGGTCCTGAGTGCCCTGACTAAAGTAGGGCGGCCGGCAATATCGATGCCGTAGGGTTCGAGAAGAGGGCCGCCGTCGACCAGCAGCGCGATGTCGGTTGTCGTTCCGCCAATATCGAGGAGGATGGCGTCCTGCTTTCCGGCGTCGAGGGCGAGGCAGCCCATAACGCTTGCCGATGGCCCTGAATGAATGCTTTCGCAGGGGAAGGCACTCGCCCTGGAGAAGGGGATTGTGCCGCCGTCCGCTTTCAGGATATGGCAGGGGCAGGTTATGCCAAGACTCGAGAAACCTTTTTCCATGGCATCCCGGAAGGCGGCGAAGCGAAGGGAAAGGGCGGCATTGAGCCAGGTCGAGAAGACCCGGCGGGGAAAGTTGGGCAGGCCGGAAATACGGTGACCCATGCAGATATGGGCGAACCGGCCGGATAATTGTTCGGCTATCAGCATTTCGTGCCGGTTGTTGCGATGGGAAAACTTGGTGACAATACCGATCGAATCAATGCCATCCCGTTTAATAGCCGCGGCGGCGGCTTCGATTTTGCCCGGATCGGGATCGCGGACGATATGGCCGCGATGATCGATCGAGCCATCGAGAAACCAGGTCGGGCAATTCCGCGCGAGAAATTCCGGGTTCATTCCGGGGCCGGCCTGGATCAGCATTCCGACCGGATCGAGGGTGCCGGTGACGATGGCGTTGGTGCAGAGGGTGCTGCTCAGGTGTATGCACCTCAGTCTGCTTCGATCTTCGGGGACCAGTTCCTGCAGCAGGCAGATGATTGCATCGCTCAGATGGTGCTGGTCGACACTTACCTTGTGCTTGGCCACCAGCCTGTAACCATCAAGCAGCACACCATCGGCATGGGTTCCGCCGACATCGATCCCGATTATCATTGACGCACCTTCCCGTGAAAGAGATGTTGTGGATTTGGCCAACTCAGCTTTTTATCATATCCGAGGTACTCAATTTGTCATCGAAAAAAATCAGGATTAGCCTGATTTTGCATCGATTTCGACAGGATCGGCGCGATGCGATGCAAGAGCTTCAGGATGAAGAGTTACGAACAACATCACTTTTCAATATTTTGCAATGCTGAAACCAGGTTTGTGAGGGTTTCCTTTGCATCGCCAAGAATCATCAGGGTCTTCCTGTTGTCATACAACGGATTAACGACGCCCGAATAGCCTGGATTTTTGTCATAATTACAGACAATGATATTTCTTGCCTCCTGGGCCAGCAGGATGGGCATGCCGGAAATCGGCGTTCCTTCGCTTTCGATGGCCGCCGGGTTGACGACATCGCAGGCGCCGATGATCATGGCTACGTCTGTTTCCGCGAACAGCGGATTGACCTCTTCCATCTCAAGCAGATCTTCATACTCGACATCCGCTTCGGCCAGCAGCACGTTCATGTGACCGGGCATCCTGCCGGCAACCGGATGGATGGCGTACTTGACGCTGGTCCCTTGCTGAGCAAGCAAGGCAGTCAGTTCCACCAGTTTGAATTGTGCTTTAGCCAGTGCCATGCCATAGCCGGGGATGATCACCACCCGACCAGCTGAAGATAAAAGTCTCACCGCTTCGGCAGTGACATCGTTGGTGGTTGTGTCGGTGAGGGTTTCCTGAGTTGCTGTATCCGTTAAAGATTGCAGCAGCCGGAGAACCGTCATTTTGGCATCGCCTTCGAGGAGGATCGTGTTGCTCTGTTCATACAGGGAGTTGGCGACACCTGAATAACCGGGTTTCGCATCGAAATTGCAGCATATCACCTTTTTTGCTTTACACGCCATGAGGATCGGCATTCCCGAAATGGGAGTGCCCTCAACTTTTATGGCTGCCGGGTTGACCACATCGCAGGCACCCACCACCAGAACAAGATCGGTGCCATGAAAGACCGGGTTAATGGTTTCCATCTCCACCAGCATGTCATAGTCGACACCGGCTTCTGCCAGCAGCACATTCATATGCCCGGGCATTCTTCCGGCGACAGGATGAATGGCGTATTTGACATCTTTCCCCATCGCCGTCAACTCTCCGGCAAGGTGGGCCACCTCCTGCTGGGCTTTCGCAAGAGCCATGCCGTAGCCGGGGACGATTATGACGGAAGCGGCGGCTTTCATGGCGGCAATCGCCTCGGTGAAACCATCGTCGCTGTTGCTGTGTTTCTCATTCTCACGCACCTGCGCAACAAGAGGGGCCGCAGTCTCCTCCCTTTTTTGCGATGCGGCAGCCAAAGGCTTGTACAACGGAAAGATCACGCCGGTAATTCGACGGTTCATCGCTTTACACATCACGTACGTAAGGATTGAACCGGAGGCGGCAACGGTTGCGCCGAAAGCGATCAACAGCTGATTCTCGATCACCATGCCGCAGAGGGAAGCTGCCAGACCTGCCGTTGCATTCAACGATGAAATCAGAACAGGCATGTCGGCTCCACCGATACGAATCGCCAGCAGAAGACCGAAGCAGCCCCCCAGGGCGATCAGGCCGAGATAGAGGAAGAACGCGACGTTGGCCGGTACAAAAAATGTTGCTGCACCGATACCCGCCAGGGCGACTGTGTTTGCAAAAACGAGATGATTATGAAAGGGCAGCACCTGAGGGGCCTGCGGCATCTTGTTGGCAAGTTTGGCACTGGCGATCATGCTGCCGCTGAAGGTCAGCGAACCGATTATCAGGCCCAGAACGCCGGAGACTTCGCTGACAAGGTTCAATGCATGGGTCGTCCGGGCCAGCTCGACCAGGGAAACGAGAAAAGCAGCAACACCGCCCGCACCGTGTTGAAAGGCGACCATCGCCGGAACCTGAATCATGTCGACGGCCCGGGCCAGGGCATAACCGGCGACAGCCCCGATCAGAAGTGAAACGGCAACGGTGCCGACATCGACGATGCCATTGCGATACAGGACGAGGATAAGAGCCAGGAGCAGCGCGAAGGCGGCTGTCAGGTTGCCGTATTTTGCCCGCAGTGGGTGACGAAATTGCCGGATCCCGCCGATGAGGATCGCGATTACCGAAAAATCAATGAGCAGTGTCATAATATCAATATGTTCCTCTGGTTGGGATTCAGGATGTTTTCTTTCCCTTGAAAAGCTTCAGCATTCGATCGGTAATGACAAAACCGCCGACCACGTTGAAGGTCGCTGAGACGATGGCGACCGCCCCCAGGACTTTTTCCGTCGGTGTGGTCGGCAATGAAAACAGGATCAGCGCCCCCAGGATGGTAATCGCGGAGATGGCATTGGTCATCGACATTAAAGGGGTATGCAGCAGAGGCGGAACTTTGGAAATCAGCAGGTAGCCAATGACAAAGGATGCGCCAAAAACAACAGCCATCAAAATCAGATGAGACATATATTTTGCTCCGTATTGAGCATGCCTGCCCGGAATTATACGTTATTAATCCCACCAGGAGACTCAAGTGAGAGGGATGAACGAATCAGTCACCACACCGATTTGTTTATATCCCGGGCAGGCACACAACTTAAAAAATTACTGCATAGCCTTGAGGGCGCCTTCGTGGACAATCCGGGAGTTATGGGTGACAAGGGAGCATTTGACGATTTCATCATCGAAATCGAGCATCCCCGGCCCCTTTTTGAAGAGATTTTCCACATAGTAGTAAAGATTATTGGCATACAGCCAGCTGGCGTGCACTGCCATCCTGCCGGGAATATTCTGAATGCCGCAGATATGGACGCCGTGCTTTTCGACAAAAATCCCCGGTTCCGTAGCGTCACAGTTGCCGCCCTGATCGACGGACACATCGATGACGACTGAACCCGGTTTCATGGCTTGAATCATTTCCCGGGTGATGAGGATAGGAGCGATTTCTCCCGGTACCAGGGCGCTGAGGATGACCACATCCGCATCGCCGAGATGACCGGCAATGAGACGTCGCTCTTTTACGAGCCAGTCACTGTCCAGTGATTTCGCATAGCCCCCGTTGCCGACCGCAAGTTCCTGAGGAATATCGAATTCGATGGGTTTCGCGCCAAGACTATCGGCCTCAATGGCGGCATTTTTGCGAATATCCAGGGACTTGACAACACCGCCAAGACGCTTGGCCGTGGCAATGGCTTGCAAGCCGACAACTCCGATGCCGATCACAAGGAAATGGGCGGGTTTGATTGTGCCGATTGCCGTGCCGATCATCGGGATAAACTTCGGCAGCCGATCGGCGGCCATTATTACCGATTTGTATCCGGTCACCGCACTCATCGAAGACAGCGCATCCATTCTCTGAGCACGTGAAATCCTTGGAATACCGTCCATGGTCAGCGCAGTGATGTTCTTTTTCTGCAGATTTCTGATCATTGCATGATTGCCTGGCGCGGCAGGATGAAGGAAGGTGATCAGGACACTGTTTTCACGAAGCATTTCAACTTCGTGTTTGTTTTTCTGCTGGTTATGAACCGGCTGTTTTACCTTGAGGACGATATCGGCCGCGGCAAACATCTTTTCAACATCTGTGGCGATAGTCGCTCCGGCGTTCCGGTAGTCGTTGTCTGAAATCAAGACACCTTCGCCGGCACCTTCTTCTACTTCGACGGTGAAGCCCAGGGCGATGTATTTTTTAATGGTTTCGGGGGTGGCGGCCACCCGTTTTTCTTCCGGCAATATTTCTTTGGGTATTGCAATCCGCATCATAACCTCTTTTTAAAGATTTTTTTGGATTTCCGGTGCAAAACCGGAGACGATTACGCCTGCATCAAGACATGCCGACAATCTCACGTGTCACTGAATGGAGCTTTTTCAGCGCTTCTTCAAAAATTGGCGGTTGGGGGATGGAAAGTTGATTTTCCAACGTCTTCGAGAGAGCCGACTTTATTGCGGAATCGAAATGGCGATGATTTTTTTTCAGCAGCGCCATCATGGCTTCACCGGCAAGAATTCTCACTTCATAGTAGAGGTTTTCATCGGTGAGAATGCGCAGCACTTGACGAATCATTGCTTCGTTCGGTCTTTCGATGTCACCGATTTTCTTGAGAGTTTCCTCGCGAAGCCGCCAGTTGTCCCGGTAGGTAAGTATCCGGGTCAAACCGGGTTGGCATTCACTCAATTTTCCATCGTCGGCCAGTTGATAGACCTGTTCCAGAACAGGTCCCCAATCTTTCAGATTGCCAAAGGGATCAGGTTGCATTTTTTCTCCTTGTTAGAGTTGGATGAAACGAAATGGGGCAGGGGCAGCGTTTCGTATGGGTGCTTCCTCTTAAAGCAAGGAAGATGCCAGTCCGTAAAAACAAGGTAATAAATTGAATTTATTGTCAAATTTTCGAACAGAAGAGGTGGGTGAACGACAGGACTAGGGCGCTCCCGCCCATTAAATAGCAAGAGACACTGTTTATGATATTGATATTAAAGAATATTATTCTGAGTGCCAGAATCGCCCGGAGTGGGCGATTCTGGCACTCAGAATGGAGATGTCTTTCGGAACAGGGCTCTGCGGGATATGCCCAGCAGGGCGGCGGCCCGGGTTCGATTGCCGTCGGCCTGCTGGAGCGCTTGCGCAATCATGGAACTCTCCAGTTTCTGAAGGGCCTGGCTGAGATTGAGTTGCGGCACCAGTGATGTCCGGCCGGTCGCCGAGTGGGGTGAGAGGAATTCGAGGCGGCCAAGAGTCAGATACCGCTGCAGGACATTGCGCAGCTCACGGACGTTGCCGGGCCAATCATACTCGATGAGGTTATCCATGATGTGACCGGGGATTTTGATGGCAGGGGGAGGGGACATTTTTTCGACAAAGTGATCCACCAGCAGGGGAATATCCTCCTTTCGCAGGCGCAACGGCGGTAACTGAATCTGGATAACCTGGAGACGATAGAAAAAGTCCCTACGCATCAGCCCGCTGCTGACTTTTTCACTCAAGGAGACATTGGATGCCGAAATTATCCGGAAATCCTTCGAAACCGTCTCTGTACCGCCCACCGGGCGGTATCCGCCGCCTTCAATGGCTCGGAGCAGCTTGGCCTGCATGGTAACGGTCAGTTCACTGACTTCATCAAGAAACAGCGTGCCCTTATCCGCCATATCGAGGTAACCTGCGGAATCCGCATGTGCGCTGGAAAATGCACCCTTGCGATGACCGAAAAATTCGCGCTCGAAAAGGGATTCCTGAACCGCGCCGCAATTCACCGCGACAATACGTTTGTTTTTTCTTGAACTCCGTTCATGAATGGCATGGGCAACCAGTTCTTTGCCGGAGCCGGATTCGCCAAATATTGCCACGCTCGCATCGGTGACAGCCGCCTTCAGGATCAGCTCGAACACCTCCTGCATGAGCGGCGAACGGCCGAGAATATTGCCAAACCTGTACCGTTCTTTCAGGGAAGAACGCAGCACCCGGTTTTCGTCGTGCAGCTGGTCCGCCAGGTGTTGTGCCGCCACCTGCTGTTCTTTGATCTCTGTTACATCATTGAAGGTGGACAACACCGCCGGGCGGCCCTTGTATGTGATCGGACTGTGACAGACCTGTATCCACATCGTCTTTTCCGGCCGAGTCAGGCGGTGTACATGTTCAACCTTATTCCTGATTTCGCTGTCGGTGCACGTTTCATACATGCGCCTGATGTCATCGGCATCGCCGGTGCCGGGGTGATGAACTCTTGTATTCTGTATCGCTTCCGCGGAGGGAACGTTGAACATTCTGCAAAAGGCCGGGTTGATATAGCAGAACCTGGAATCCTGGGCCAAGGCCACCCCGTCGGTGACCTGTTCGGTAAGAGCCCGATACCTTTCCTCACTTTCCTTTAAGGCTTCTTCGGAAAGTTTCATCCACAGGACTCTGCTTAATCGTTCGCTGATGGCGCGGAGCAGGTGAGATTCCTCTTCAAGAAACAATCCGGAGTCATCAGTTGATATTTCCTCGGTGTAAAAGACTTCCAGGTCTCCTACATGCCGACCATTCAGCGAGATCTGCGTGTTCCGGCACCAGCGGGTTCGCCTGAAGTTGGCAGAGGCATACTCGTGGCCGTCCAGCCTGATGCAGGCGCAGGCTTTTTCAGGGAATTGCAGGGCAGCCGGAATCAGTTCAACGGCTCGTATCAAGATCCAGGGCAAAGACACATCCTGGATTTCGAGAAGGTTCGATATACCATAGAGGCAATTCAATTCCTTGATTCTTTCGGCTAGGGCATTCGGTGCGACGGAAATTGACAATGGCTTGCCGATGTTTGGGAATTGCTGTCTTGGATCAGGAAATTCTCCGGAAATATCAGTGCTCATGTTATTCAGACCCTCTTTAAGCAATTGTCGGCCAGGCAATATTTTCCCACCAGCACTTTTTACCATTCCAGTAATTCAACGTGTGCATTGCACCATTGATCACTGCGTGTATCGGATCGGATGCGATTGTTACGACCATATGTGTTCTGGCAGCTATCAATTCATCCATGCCTTGTATGCATGCCCCGCCACCTGTCAGATAAATTCCGGATTCCAAGAGCTCGCAGTAGTGTTTTTCCGGGATCCTTTTGAGAAAAAGGACGATCATTTCAATGATTTTGTTCATCACAGGCTGCATCGCGTCGACAATAATTCTGCTGTCAACCTCAACCCTCACTTCGCATCTCTTTACGACATCGATACCTGAAACACTGATATTTTTTTGCCTGCATTCCGGTTTATTTACAATGGAGGAAATCTCATCGGTGAGCAGTTCAACGTCATGATCATAAAGCTTCACCCTGTATTTTGCCATTATCGCAGAACGGACGGCTTTGTGTATGGCCCCGCATGCCGTCCGTACTGCTGAAGCATGGATGACTCTTCCGTCTCGAAATACCGCGAGATCGGTGACGCCCTCACCTATATCGATAAGCATTTGCGCTGCGGGGAGAGTTACGTCTATTCCAGCTCCTATGGCCGCAGCCCAGACTTCCGGAATGATGGATACACGAGAAGCTCCGGCTTGAACAAGTGCGCTGCAGAGAAGACCTCGTTCGGCCTCTGAAGTGTCTGTCGGCGCGCAGGCAAGGGAGATGGGACTCATAAAAAGCTTCCTCGTTTGCACGATCAGCGGTTTCAATAAGGAAACGGTATTTTTGAGGTCGACAATTACGCCGCCGCGAAGAGGCATGGCGACAAGATTTTTATTGATATATCGATAATACTCATCGGTAACATGGGCAGCAGCGCCATTTACCAGGCTTATCGAGGATGGCTTTTCAATAATTTTGCCGAGACCGGAAACATATATGCGGGTGTTGGCTGTGCCCAGATCGACAGCTATGCTGGGTTGCGAAATGATACGCGAAAAACTGGAGAACATATGACTTAATGTTGGATTAAAGGTTGTCGAGAGACCTGCCTGGGCAAACACTTGGATGATGAGAACAACAGCCCAGCAACTTCCATGGAGGTTTCAATACGGAAAGAGTACCATATTTGTCTGACTTGATGTGCACAAAAACGCGGAGTGGACTGGTTTAATGAGATGTCGGTTTCAACGACTACGGAATCACTGTATACTGAAAATTCAGTCGGGGTGCTGTTAGGAGCAGCAGGAAGATATATTTTTTTTTGCTTCGGCAGAGCAGACAGTTCATTTTTAAGCACCTTCACGAAATTTATTAAAAACAAGAGGTGAATTCTAAGGTACTAAGGAGAAGCGCATGAGCATGACAGTAAAGAGCAACATACAATGGGTAGGAAAAATAGATTGGGAGCTGAGAAGATTTCACGGTGATGAATACTCCACCCACAAAGGTTCATCGTATAATTCCTATCTGATCAAGGAAGAAAAGATCGCTTTGATCGACACGGTCTGGGGACCGTATGCAAAAGAATTCGTTGCAAATCTTGCTAAAGAAATTGATTTGGGGAAAATCGATTACATTATCGCCAATCATGCCGAAAGCGACCACAGCGGCGCATTCCCGGAGTTGATGCGGCACATCCCCCAGACTCCGATCTACTGCACCAAAAACGGCGCAAAGATCCTGAAAGGACTGTATCATCAGGATTGGAACTTTCGGATTGTCAAAACCGGCGATAAACTCAGCCTCGGCAGCAAGGAGCTGGTCTTTATCGAGGCGCCCATGCTGCATTGGCCGGACAGCATGTTTTGTTACCTGACCGGCGACGCCGTGCTGTTCAGCAACGACGCCTTTGGCCAGCACTTCGCCTCGGAATCGATGTTCAACGATCGGGTCGATCAGGCCGAACTGTTCCAGGAATGCATTAAATACTATGCCAATATCCTGACGCCGTTCAGTCCGATGGTTATCAGGAAGATCAAGGAGGTCCTCGGTTTCAATCTGCCGCTTGACATGATCTGTACCAGTCACGGTATCATCTGGCGCGACAAGCCTGCCCAGATTGTCGAAAAATACCTGGAATGGGCCGATAATTATCAGGAAAATCAAGTTACTATTCTGTACGACACGATGTGGAACAGTACCCGGGTCATGGCCGAGCAGATAGCGGCCGGGATCGGCGAGGCTGACGGCGAGGTGACGGTCAAACTCTACAATCTGGCCAAAACCGATAAGAACGATGTAATTACTGAGATCTTCAAGTCAAAGGCGATTCTGGTCGGATCACCGACCATCAACAATGGTATTTTAGTGCATGTGGCGGCAATTCTTGAGGAGATCAAGGGGTTGAAGTTCAAGAATAAAAAGGCAGGGGCCTTCGGCAGCTACGGCTGGAGCGGCGAATCGGTTAAGATTGTCTCGCAGCGACTGGCGGAATCCGGCTTTGAAGTAGGTGATGAAGGTTTACGCCTCACTTGGTCTCCGGATGAAGCGAGCCGGCAAACCTGTCGGGAATATGGAATGAGATTCGCGGGCAGAGTGTAAATGGCCGTCGATGGCTAGGGCCAACTTTTAAGGTACTGGTCGGGATCAGGTCTGCCGATCCCGGTCGGTTCTGCAATTCTCCCAGCGAACCGCTCCTTCCGGCGCAATATGTTTTGCCCAGGTGATAGACCACTCGCCGAATGGAATGAGCAGGCTGTAGAGTTCTTCACCCATTGCGGTCAGTTGGTAGCCGTCGAGGGAGCGTTCGATCAGTTTTGCCTCACGCAGATCGCTGAGGCGCTTGTTCAGTATTGACGGTGAGATTGATTCGCAATAACCCTGCAGGGCTCGGAAAGTGGCTGGGCCGTGACTGAGATGCCAGATTATGCCCATGGCCCAGCGTCGCCCAAGAAGATCGAAAACCGCCATGATCGGTGTCCCTGTCTGGGAACCGCGTACCGGATTTCCCGGTCGTGGTATTGCCATTGTTTTCTCCTTGCTCTCATTGATTATTCCTTCCCGCATCGATTCACGCCAGTGTAGCGATGTGGGAAGGAAATGGAAAGAACAAAAGGGAGAACAGTTATCCCCTGTTGTTCTTCAATTCAAGAAGGGTGCGTCCACCTATCCCGATGCTTTCCTCGGGAAATTCATTAATGAGAACGATAAACGATTGTGCCGGAATGTCGGTGACTGTGGCCGCTGTTTCGGTGAGAGCGGTTATCAGGCGTTTTCTGGTTTCCGGTGGTGTTTTGTGCATAGCAATGGAAATAACGGGCATGGAAGTGTCCTCCTGTGTTTTTTGCAATTGTGGTATCGATAACGTTTGATCCCGGCCAAGGATAGAACGTTGTCTCTGTGACTTCGACAGTACTATTCATTATGTAGCATGCTGTTTAAAGAGTAGCATGCTACATAATGAATAGCAAGGAATTTTTGAAATGTTGCTGAAACCCTGCGCTGATACGCGGGAATGGATATTGCAACGCTTAGCTTAACCTGAAATTCTACTCATAAGGGGAGAGAGCTATGGAAATAAACAACAGCGGTATTACAGCTAGAGACGCCGCCCCCAACAAGGCAGGCATCAGTCAGGACATCTTGAGCAGAACACTTGCCAAAGCTGAGGAAACCGACCGGCGAAGGCCCCCTGAAGAACCCAAGGCGCCGGAGCCGACGGGAAGCTCCAAGCAGGGCAGAATAGATTTGTATGCTTGAAAATGGAGATGAGTCTCGATCATATTGTAATACGGAATCGTAATAGCGTAATTTGAATTACGAGGGCGAGCTCTCCGCGACAGATACGTTGCCTTCGTCTTAAGTTTCATTCAAGTGTTTCTCCCTGAGCAGGGGTTCCTTCTGTACATTGCTTTTCACCCGTTCTCGGCATGAAGTGCCGGGAGCGGGTTTTAATATTTCTCCAGCCAGTTTTGCGGATTGAATTTCCAACTTGATTTGGCCTTTCCTTTCATTGATAATGAAAGAACTGTTTGGCTGCCGTAACCGGAGCCGAATCAGTCCACGAAATTCTTGAGAGGAGAACAATCAGTGCGTGAATGGTTGCAACGGGCAAGCTTCGTTTTTCTTTCTTTCATCTTAGCTATCCTTTTGACTTCTCCCGCATTTTCCGGGCAATTCCTCGAGGTGAAGGCGGATTTTCCGCCAGAAGGAAGAAGTTCCCTTGCGGCTGAAAAAGGCCGGCGAATACAGGCAACTTTCATCAATCCCGGTATTTCCGACAGCAACAATCCGACGGGTACGTTCTGGTTGTCGGTCTCCGCCTTCATGCAGGCTGCCGCCAACGATCTCGATATCGATCTGGAAATCATCTATTCCGAACGAAACCACATTTTAATGAAGGAGCAGGCACGGTCGGTAGCTTCTCGAGTCACGCCGCCGGATGTTGTGCTTGTCGTCAACGAAAAACTCGCTGCGTCGGAGATGGTTAAGATATTTGATAAGGCAGGGATAAAGGTTTTTGTACTGCTCAACACATTTGATGACAGCCAGGCCCGGGAGATGGGAAAACCCCGCGCAAAGTTTCCTTCTTATCTTGGTTCGCTGGTTCCCGACAACACTGCAGCCGGTTACCTGGTCGCCAGAAAGCTTTTCAGTAAGGCAAGGCACGAGGGACATGGTGCTGCAGGAGGTAAGATCGAAGTGATTGCCATAAACGGTGATTATGTCACTCCTGCGGCGATTGCCCGTAATGTCGGCTTACAGCTTGCCGTCAATGAAACCGAAGGGATTGACCTCAGGCAGGAATTCGTGGGGCAATGGAGCAGGGACAAAGCCCATATTCAGGCCGAGGGGGCATTCCTTCGATATCCCGGGATCTCGGTAATATGGGCTGCCAATGACCCCATGGCCCTGGGGGCGCTCGACGCGGTGCGCAAAGTGGGGAAAATACCGGGCAAAGATGTCATGATCGGAGGGGTCAACTGGGATCTGCCGGCCCTCCTGGAAGTGCGGGATGGCGGGCTGGTGGTCACCGCGGGCGGCCATTTCATGACCGGAGCCTGGGCTCTTGTCCTGCTCTACGATTATTATCACGGAAGAGACTTTGCCGAGATAGGGACAGAACTCCAGTTACCTCTCTTTAACTCACTGGACCGGCAGAGCGTTGTTCGTTACCTGGCAGTATTTGGTGACGGAAACTGGGGCAAAATCGATTTCCGCAAATTCTCAAAAACGATGAATCCGGACCTGCAGCAGTATGATTTCAGCCTTGAGAGTGTCTACGGAAAGCTTGTGCAGTAAATTCCTCTTGCCGGCATTCCCTCGCGGCGGCGTCATTTCCCGGCGGCAAACATTACTTTGGGATCAAAACCGATGATCAAGGCGCCCCAATGTCTGCCGTCAATGTAAAGAGGCAGTGAAAGATCGTTGAGGATCTGGCCGGTGTCGCGCATATACGTCTGCATGAGGAGAGTCTCGGTGTGGGTGCAGCGCCTCTTCTCCGACTCATTGCTGAAAAATATTCGCTGATGGCGGCTGTGCAGCAGGTCGTGGTCGGGTTTGCCGGTCATCGGCTGGGAAAAGGCGGCCTGATGGGCGGGAAGATAACCCTTCCGGTCGATCGCCAGGATATAAATGGCCTTGGGGATCTGTTGCTTGGCCGATTCATAGAGCGGAATCATCTCATTTATGAATGCCTTGGTGAAGGCGGCGGTATATTTCTGCGGGTTGGTATTGGCGACTTTCTGATAATTCGTGTCAAAGACATTGACGCCGTTTTCCCGCATCTGCTGGATCTTCTTTTCGTAGACGACGCGAATCTCCTGGGCCATGGCTATGAGTTGATCGAACTGGCTCTCGCCGGTCTTGAAAACGGAGACCATCTCAAGCATTTTTTCGGTCGCACGGTTGAGTGTACCGACGGAAACCTCCGACTTATCCATTTCCCCCGCAATATCCCTGCTGAGGGAATTAATACCCACCACTTTATCCGTTATCTCCCTGTTGTTGGTGGATAATTCCTCGATGGCTGCGGCGATTTTCATGAGCTGATCGTCGGTTGTTTCAAAATCGGAGATCATTGTCATGAAATTTGCGGTCGCCTGTCCGACCACTTCGTCAGTTTCCCTGGAGTATTGCAGGATTTCCGAAGTTTCGCTCTGCGTTTTGGCAACGATTGCAATCATTGAATTGATATTGGTGGAAATCTCTTCGGTCGCAGGTTTGATTCTTCTGGCCAGCCCCCGTACTTCCTCGGCGACCACCGCAAAACCTCTGCCATGCTCACCGGCTCTTGCCGCTTCGATGGTGGCGTTCAGCGACAATAAGTTGGTTTGCTCGGATATGCTGTTGATGATGTTGACGATCTCCAGGATATTTGCGGAACTTCTGCCCAACTCCTCGACGGTATTGATAAACGAGCTTACGGTCGTGTTTATCCGGCCGATTTTTTCTGTGACATCGACAAGCTCGGCATACGATTTTTTGGCCATCTGCAGGTTGTTGGTCGTTCTTTCGGAGACGTATTGAGCATTTTCAGATACCTCGGCTATGGCGGTATTCGCTTCATTGCTGGCTGTCGTGGCGGTCTCCGATAATTCTCTTTGTTCCAAAGTCTTATGGGCAGTTGCCGACACGGTTGCCGCTACCTGGGTTGAGTCGACGGCGATATCGATACCTATGCGGCGGATATCATCGATGAGTTTTCTGATGGAACTCAGGAACGCCTCATAACTTTCGTTTATTTTCTCTGCTTCGGGGGTGTCGAAAGTCCGGTCGGTCCTGGAGAGATCGGCTTTGCCGCTGTCGATGTTCGAGAACAGCGACAGTATCTCATTGGTTGCCTCATCCCTGCCGGTTTTCAACACCCCGGAGAGAATGAATCCGGCAACGGTTGCAAGAAGCATCAGTCCCAGGCCGATTGCCATCAAGGCAGTTTGATATACTGGGTAAAAAACGGCCAGCAAGATGAAACCGACACTGGTCAGGTTGAAAAACAACAGGACGAGTATTGTGCCATGAACTTTTCCAGGAAAAGTTGGTAACACGCGTAGCGCAAATCGTGTCGTAATCGATGAATTTGCCATACAATGAACCTCGTTGGTAGAAAGGATTGCCCAAAGATGCTGTAAATACTGTATTCCAGGGGATGTCGGTAAATCAAGGGAAAAAGAGAAAGGAACGGTCCGGCAAAAAACCGGGGGAAGTGGCTGGAGAATCCGCGTGACTCTCCGTAGCCCATTGGTTATGATAAGAAAAAGGCAAATACGTAGAGAGTCTTAATCTCCCATACTCCGTTACTAAGGCATGTCCGTCTACATTCCCAAGCAGATCAACGAATTTTTCGCGGCAGCCACTCAGTCTTTCAGCTATAATCCCCGGCGAAACATCTACATCTGGTTCGGCATCCTCTGGGGATTGCCGATTCCTCTAGTCAATATTCTGATACACGTCCATTTTCTCGAAGCCTCAGGTGTGGAGACACCGTACCTGACCGCTTTCTGTTCACCCCTGCAGTGGTTTTTTCTGGCTCACCCGCCATTATTCGGGCTGATATTCGGTATCTTGGGGACAATCAGAAACGACAAAGACATGCAAATCGGCAGAATGATCGAGAAGCTTGAAGAACTGTCGACCCTCGATCCTTTGACCGGCCTGAAAAACCGCCGCTACTTCGCCCATATTTTTCATGATGAATGCGCCCGCAGTCTAAGGCGGAATGAATCGATGACTTTGCTTTTTCTCGATCTCGATCATTTTAAGCAGGTCAATGACACCCACGGCCATCACTTTGGCGATCTCGCCCTGCAGGCAACCAGCACCTGTTTCAAGAATCAGTGCCGGCCCTATGACACGGTTGTCCGCTGGGGAGGGGAAGAGTTTGTTATCCTGCTGCGGGCAACCGATGAAAGCGCTGCTCATTTCTTTGCCGAGCGGATCAGAAATACGGTCCGAGAAGGTTTGAGCCCGCCTCTGCCATTTCCCCTGACGATCTCGATCGGCCTGGCGCAGTACCAGGATAACGATACCCTCGAATGCATGGTCGATCGGGCCGACAAGGCACTCTATCATGCCAAGCAGACCGGCAGGAACAAGGTTGTGTCCTGGAGTGCGCTTGCCCCGGAGGAGTGATTTGTCAGTAAACAAATTTGAAGACCTTTATAATCAATATCACGCTCCTGTGGTCCGCTACGTTGCGAACATGGTGGGACCGTCGGAAGCCCCCGATGTGACACAGGAGGTATTTGCCAAAATAGATAAAGGCCTGGATCATTTTGAAGGCAGGGCAAAGATCGCCACCTGGATCTACCGCATCGCCACCAACACCGCTATCGACTGGCTTCGCAGCAGACGAAAACACCAACTGGATATACCTCTTTTTTCTGAGGCAGCAGGTTTTCCGGCAGAAGATGTTGTCGTTGCGCAGACACATGGCCCTTCAGAGCAAATGATCGCAACAGAGATGAACGATTGTATTCGCCAGCAAGTGAATAAGCTGCCGGAGAAATCAAAGAACAGCTGATTCAGTTCGATGCATTATCCCACTATAAAAAATATTCCGATATTTTTGCCCCCGAAGATGTGCCGGAAGCCGAACGGCTGGCGGTCGCAAAAGATGTGGCGGACTGGGTGGCGGAAGCGCTGACGCAGGGAGGCCGGGGGGCAAGCTGCTCTTTGTCCGATGGCCCAGGGAGGAGTTCGTGCTGCGGGGCAGGGAATTCCAGCGACGGCAAACCGGAAAGCTGCGGAACATGAAGCAGAGATGAAGAAGGGACAGGAGGTGCTGCTCCATTGCCGGCAGCATCTCCTTTTTGATATAATCTGGGGGAGGTTCTACTGGACCGTCCCTTTCTCATATCCCTTCGCACAGAGCAGGTGGCCGTAATGAAGGGTATGGTCGATCACCCGGGGTTTGATTTCATTTATTCTTAACCGTTCGCGGATAATGGCACGATAAAGCCCGGCTCCCGAAATATCGCCGATAAACAGGGCGCCGATCAGGCGATCGCCTTCAGGGCTGAAGACCAGCTTGCGGTAACTTTCCCGCGAGCTTTTACAGTGGGTTTCGTAATCGGTACCGGTGGTGTGGACCATGCCCATGGAGACAAAGGGCATCCGGGCTATCTGGGTGGCATTCATTATACCGAAGGTGCCGCCGTAGACGGTGGGCCTTCCGGCCATATTGGCTCCGGCGCAGCGGCCCATTTCCACGGCATTGGTCCACAATCCGGTCACAACCGGCTTGCCGGTGATCGATTCGTAGGTGACCGCCACATCCCCGGCTGCATAGACGTGGTCTGCGCCGGTGCAGGTGTATTTGTCCACCACCACTCCCTTGTCGAGAGTGATTTCGTTATTATCGATCCAGTCGGCGTTGGGGCGTACACCCTTGCCGATGCAGACCATCCGGCAGACCAGCTCCAACCCGTTGTCGAGGGTCACAGCCCGAACCCCGTGGCGATCGCTCCGGATCTGGACGGCGCTGCAGTCGGTAAGGATCGTGAGACCCGCCCGGCCAAGGGCGCGGCGGAGAAGCAGGGCGTCGGCAGGTTCCATGAGCTGGCTGAGGATTTCCGGGGAATAGACGACCAGGGTGACTTTGATGCCCCGTTCCAGAAGGGCGAAGGCCGCTTTCAGGTTGAGGAGTCCGCCACCCAGCAGGATGGCATGAGTGGTGTTTTTTGCCCTTTCCGACGCTTGCCTTGCATCGGCGAGAGTCCGCAGGGCGAATACGCCATTGCAGTTCAGATTGGTGATGTTCTGCGGGATATTCGGGCGGCTCCCGGTGGCGATAAGCAGCCTGTCGTATGAGATCGATTCGCCCTGTTCGGTGATGACGCTTGCGGTACGGGTGTCGATTCCGGTAATCCGGGTGGCAAGCCGAATTTCGACATTTTCCGCCCTGTAGGGGCCTTGGCCCTGCATGGAGATCTCATCCGCTTTTTTCTTTCTGCTGACGACGAAGGGAATCATCGGCCGAAAATAGGGGGCATCGCCCTCTTCGCTCAACACCTGGATGTGGCCGTTCGGATCACAGGTACGAATCGTTTCGGCTGCCGCCATACCGGCGGCGCTGCCGCCGATTATTACATAGCGTTTGTTATCCATGGTTTTCATCCCTCCTGTCCCGGCAGCATCTCCCGGGCGGCGGCAGTGCGAATTTCGCGGGCTTGGTCGGTTACGCTCCGATACACCAGCGCCGCGGTCGGGCAGGCGCCGACGCAGGCCGGCACTTCCAGGTCCGGGCATCGGTCGCAGCGATATGCCTTATGATCGCCGGGGTGGCGGCCGATTACACCATAGGGGCAGACCATGACGCAGGTCCAGCAGCCGATGCATTTGTCCCGGTCGGTGGCAATCGTTCCGGCCGGCGTGCGGCTGATGGCCCCGGCGATGCAGGCGTGCATGCAGGGGGCATCTTCGCAGTGGCGGCAGACTATGGGCACCGCCCGGTCAGGCGAGACCCACTCGACATAGAGGCGCGGTTTCGGCGTCGGGGTTTCGGTCAAGGCACTGAATAACGATTGTCCGGTGGAGTGGGCCACGGCACAGGCTACCTCACAACTGTGGCAGCCCATGCAGCGGTCCAGGCGGACAAAGATTTCTTTGGATGGGTTCATGATGCTCTCCTTGGTTAAGCCCGAGGGGGTGGTCGCGACCGATGGTGTGGGAGCTGTTCGCCATCAAGTAAAACCAAGACCTCTGCGCCGCTCGTCGATTGCGGCGAGCAGCCTGTCGGCGGCACTCACCGGGTCGAGATCGACGATGAAATAGCCGCCGGTGAGATCTTTGATTTTGTCGGTGAGGATTTCAGTCACCAGCCTGCTGCCCAACACCGGCAGCATCACCCCGACATGGGTGGGGAGCCCCGCGGCAACCGCATAGGCTCCGATAGAAACGGCCTTTTCCGAAACCGCTTCGGCGGCGGAGGCGACCACCGGCAGCTGCTGAGTATCGACCCCCAGATACCGGGCCACCGCGACCGTCAGGGCGATCGCTCTAGAGTTATCGACACAGGAACCCATATGCAGCACCGGCGGCAAAGGGCCGCCCAGATTATTGGCCATGCCGATAGCGGTGAGCACCGCTTTGATGCCTTCGCCGCAGAGCTCGTCGACATTGGCCGGATCCATGAAACCGTGACGCATCAAGGCGCCGGCCCCGCAGCCGGTAGCCAGCAGCAGGATGTTTTCCTTGAGAAGTTTTCCCGCCATCACGATAAAGTTTTTGTCCTGGGGAACCTTGACGTTGTTGCAGCCGGCAAAGAGACAGATCCCGCGAATATTTCCGCTCTCGATATTGTCGATCAGCGGCTGCAAAGGCCGTTCCGGATCTAACCTGGCCAGGGCGGCGACTATGGCCTCCACGGAAAATCCGCTGATCACCGGAGAGGTGATGGCGGGAATCTCCACCGCTTTGTTCCTGCGCCGCCTGAACTGGTCGATAGCCAGATCGATAATCTCGGAAGCTCTGGGCACGGCCGCCTCTTCACTGAAATCGATATGGGTGGCGCCACTGATTTTGGCGATGTCCATAGTGGTTATGATCCGGGTGCCGGCACACTCGGCGGCTCCCACCACCGACGGCATGATGCACTGGTAGTCGACCACCATGGCGTCCAGGGCTCCGGTCATGATGGCCATCTCCTGGCTCACCGAGTGGGTGCATGAAGGAATGCCGTGTCGCATCATCGCTTCATTGCCGGTGCAGCAGATGCCGACCAGGTTGATGCCTGCGGCACCCGCCGCCCTTGCGTCATCCTCCTTCCTCTTTGCGGCAATGATAAGGACTTCGGAGAGCACCGGATTATGACCGTGCAGGCCGATATTCACCGACTGGGCCTGAAGAGTACCGAGGTTGGCGGCGCTTCCTGTCGGTTGCGGGATGCCAAACAGGATGTCGGCCAGATCGGTTGCCATGGCGCAGCCGGCGAGATCGGCGACAGCGCAGCGCAGGCCGCCGAGCAGCAGATTCACCGGATCGGCGTCGACCCCATACAGGGTGCGGTGCATGATCTCCGAGATTTCATGGTCGATGCCTTTTGGTATCAGCTTCAGGTCGGTGAAGAGCTTTGCGCGCTCCGGGTTGACTATCGTTGTTGCCCAGAGTACCGGGGTGTCCTTTTCGTGGAAATCGGCGAGCGCAGCGTTGGCCACGTCAAGGGCGATCTGCCTTTCCTGTCGGCCTTCTGTCGCGATATTCAGACGAGCGGCTACAGCCAGAAGTTTGTCAGGCGATTTGATGGTGTAGGCCTCTGCTCGCCCCAATGCCATTTTTTTCATGGTATGGGCAAGGTGTTTGGCGTGGCCGGAATGCGCCGCCGTCCCGGCGGCTATCGCCCGATCCAGTCCCCGAGCCACCATCACATCGGCGCCGGCGCCGCAGATCCCTTCTTTGGGCCCTTCGCCGAACGGATCGATGCGGCATGGTCCCTGCAGACAGTGCCGACAGCACAGGCCGGTATCGCCGAAGCTGCATTGAGGTGTCATGGCCGCGTAGCGATCCCAGACCGTTGTCACGTTGTGTTCGCCTGCTCTCATGATCATCCGTTGTATCGCCGGATCGAGACTTTTATGTATGGCCTCTGTATCTTGCGGCATAATTCCCTCCTTTTTTAGAACATGCAAATAAAAGCAACTGCCGGCAATATGGATATTCGCCGGAAAGGCGGAAGTGTTACCCGGGGGGAAGAAACAATTGGATCAGGTAATTACGTTCTGAAGATCGCTTACTATACCCTGAAGTGAGATCAGGTCATAGAAAAAAGTAATGTAAAAGTTAGGAAATATGTTAGGACATGTAGGTCTTTTTACTGTTTTGCTCAATCTTTACTGATCTGAGCAATCGTGATTCCCTACTATATTTTTTGAAAACAATATATAATTGGTCATATTCAAAATTTCAAATTCAGGGGATGCCGCAAGAGTGCAGTTTTTTGCTTGGATCTTAGTGCCATGGGTGCGGCCGTTCGGGCCGCTCTAAGCCGGAATCTTTATGAAAAGGGTAGAATCATCACAGGAGAAAGCTATGGAGAGCATCAAGTTCGTCCTCGACCGGGACCCGCATGAGCGGGAGTTTCATCAGGCGGTCACTGAAGTCGTCGAATCCATTCAACCGGTGCTGGATAAAAATCCGCAGTATCGACGCGAGGCAATTCTTGCCCGGATTGTCGAGCCGGAGCGGGTCATCCTGTTTCGGGTGCCATGGGTTGACGATCAGGGTCAGGTCCATGTCAATCGCGGCTTCAGGATTCAGATGAACAGCGCCATCGGCCCGTATAAAGGGGGATTGCGGTTTCATCCCTCGGTGAACCTGAGCATCCTCAAGTTTCTCGCCTTCGAGCAGGTCTTCAAAAACGCTCTGACCTCCCTGCCGATGGGCGGCGGCAAGGGCGGTTCCGATTTCGATCCGAAGGGTAAATCGGACAATGAGGTGATGCGTTTCTGCCAGAGTTTCATGGCTGAGCTGTTCCGCCATATCGGACCCGACATCGATGTACCGGCCGGCGATATCGGGGTAGGCGCCAGGGAAATCGGCTACTTGTTCGGCATGTACAAGAAGCTTGCCCGCGAATTCACCGGCGTGCTCACCGGCAAGAGCCTCAATTGGGGCGGCAGTCTGATTCGGCCCGAGGCCACCGGCTACGGCTGCACCTACTTTGCCGCAGAGATGCTCGCCACCCGGGGGGAGACTCTGGAAGGAAAGGACTGCCTGGTATCCGGCTCCGGTAATGTTGCCCAGTACACTATCGAAAAACTGATCGACCTGGGGGCCAAACCGCTCACCTGCTCCGATTCATCCGGCTATGTCTACGATCCAACCGGTATAAACCACGAGAAACTGGTTTTCCTGAAGAAGATGAAAAACATTCAGCGCGGCCGGGTAAGCCTGTATGCCGAACAATACCCGGAGGCGACCTTCATTCCGGTCGATCAGGATCTCGGCTACAATCCGCTGTGGAGCCACAAAGCCCATTGCGCCTTCCCGAGCGCCACCCAGAACGAAATCAATCAAAAGGACGCGCAGACTCTTGTCGACAACGGGGTGTATCTGGTTTCGGAAGGAGCGAATATGCCGACCACTCCGGATGGCGTCAACATCTTTCTCGATCATCGAATTCTCTACGGACCTGGCAAGGCGGCCAATGCCGGCGGGGTTTCCGTCTCCGGGCTGGAGATGTCGCAAAACAGCATGCGGCTCAATTGGCCGCGCGAGGAAGTCGACAAGCGGTTGAAGACCATCATGAAGAATATCCATAAGATGTGCAGGGAAACCGCGGAGCAGTACGGTATCCCCGGCAACTACGTGACAGGGGCAAATATTGCCGGTTTCGTCAAGGTGGTCGATTCCATGATCGATCAGGGCGTGGTCTGATTCATTTGCCAAGGGTTCGATGGCACCGCCCGGTACTTTGTTGCCGGGCGGTCTCGCCTACGCGACCTCGGCGCCCTTCTCCATGAGGAGTTGCTTCAACACCGAGCGATGGCAGCGGGCTTCATCTTCACAGTAGCACCCGACGATAGAGTGAGTATAAACACTCGTTGACTTTCAAACCAACCATTACCATTTTCAAAGAAGCGTGACACCACCCAATTTCCCCAATTACCAGTGAGGTGATCAGGTGTCCAAGGCTTCAACATCCAGCGCGGCAGCGGAGCCCGGATCGTCCCATCCTTTCAGTTCGTGGTGGAATCAACTGATGGCTGTCGAACCCGGTGAGTGGCGGCCGCTTTTATGGTCTTTCAGCTATTTTTTCGCCCTGCTCTGCGGCTATTACATCGTCCGTCCGATGCGCGATGAAATGGGAATAGCCGGCGGTGTGGATCACCTTCAATGGATGTTCAGCGGCACCTTTCTGGCGATGCTGGCAGTGGTACCCTTCTTCGGATGGCTGACCCGGCGTTTTGCTCCGCACCGCTTCCTGCCCTGCGTCTATTATTTTTTTATCGGCAATCTGCTGCTGTTCTACGCGCTGTTTCGATCCGATCTCGCCCACGTCTATGTGGCGCGGGCCTTTTTTATCTGGGTGAGCGTTTTCAATCTATTCATCGTCTCCGTTTTCTGGAGTTTCATGGCGGACATCTTTTCCAATGCCCAGGCCAAGCGGCTGTTCGGGGTGATCGCCGCCGGCGGCACCGCCGGTGCCTTGGCCGGTCCGGCGTTGGCGGTCACCCTGGTGCTGCCGTTGGGGCCGACCAACCTGCTGCTGTTTTCGGCGCTTTTTCTGGGGTGGGCGATCCTGTGTATTCACCGGCTTGCCGCCTGGCGGCAGTCCGTCGCACTGCCGTCCGCCGCCAACCCCGAGCAAAAAACCGAGGAGGAGGTTTCCGCCGACAAGCCGTTGGGCGGCAGTGTACTGGCGGGGGTAAAACTGGTTGTGCAATCGCCCTATCTGATCGGCATTTGTGTGTTAATGCTGCTTTTTACCACACTCGCAACTTTTCTCTATTTCCAGCAGGCGTATATTATCAAGGAGCATTTCGACGACCCGGCCCTGCGGACCGCACTGTTTGCCGCCATGGATTTTGCCGTCAATGCCCTCACCCTGATCATCCAGCTTTTTCTCACCGGCCGGATCGTTCAACGCCTCGGTCTCGGCTGGACCCTGGCCGTGATTCCTCTCCTGCTGGTCGCGGGTTTTCTGGTGCTGGGTATGATGCCCGCACTGTGGGTCGTCGTTGCCGTCCAGGTTCTGCGCCGGGCCGGCAATTACGCAATCATGCGGCCGGGGCGCGAGATGCTCTATGTGGTGCTGAGCAAGGAAGAGAAGTATAAAGCCAAAAATTTTATCGATACCGTCATTTACCGCGGCGGCGATGCGGTCAGCGCCTGGGCGTATGCCGGGTTGCTGGCCATAGGTCTTTCCGGAGCCGGCATTTCGCTGGCGGCGGTGCCGCTGGCCTGCGCCTGGGTCTGGATTTCCTTCAGGCTGGGGAATCGTCAGGAACAGATCGCCGCCGATACAGCACATAAAAGGTAAAGCTGAGTTGAGCAGCTTGTCTGCTCGTACGAAATTTATGCCCTTGTGGTATAAGGAGGCAATACTCATGAGTAGTCAGTATCCATATATGACCAGGCGAACCTTTCTTCTTGCAACAGGAGCCATCGCGGCGACCGTCACGCTTTCGCCCGGAGAATTGCTGAGTGAGAACCGCAGGTCGATCCAGCGGCCCATCCCTTCTTCAGGTGAACTGCTGCCGGTTATCGGCATGGGGACATGGGGGACCTTCGATGTCGGTGACGATCAGGCGGTCAGAGCCCAACTGACCGAAGTGATGCAGGTATTTTTCGAGAACGGCGGCACGCTGATAGATTCATCGCCGATGTATGGCCGCTCCGAATCGGTGGTCGGCGATCTGCTCAAGGCGACCGGAAATCAGGAGGCGGTATTCGCGGCCACCAAAGTCTGGACCGACGGCAGGCAGAACGGCATCGATCAGATGCGGCAATCGAAACAACGCATGGGGGTCGAAGTCATGGACCTGATGCAGATTCACAACCTGCGCGACTGGCAGACCCACCTGCCGGTCCTGCGGGAATGGAAACAGCAGGGCTGGTGCCGTTACATCGGGATGACAACCTCCCATGGCCGCAACCATCAAGACCTCGAACGTATCCTGGCAACGGAAGAGATCGATTTCGTGCAGTTTACCTACAACCTGGAAGATCGCATCGCGGAAGCACGCCTTCTGCCTCTCGCCGCAGACCGTGGCATTGCCACCCTGATCAACCGGCCGTTTCAGCGGGGCGACTTGTTCCGCAAGGTAAAAGGCGCAGAGCTTCCCGACTGGAGTGCCGAACTCGGTTGCCGTACCTGGGGCCAGTACTTCCTGAAATTTATTGTCGGAAACCCAGCTGTGACTTGTGTCATTCCGGCGACTTCCAAGGTGCACCATATGAAGGACAACATGGATGCGGGGTTCGGCCTGCTGCCGGATGCGGCGATGCGCAGGCGGATGATCGAGCATTATGATTCCCTGTAACTTGGTGTAACCGGTGACAAGCCGGTCGAGCAGATCGCCGGTCCGCAATTTCGACATGTCGATTAAAGAAATCAAATCGTATTTCCTCTCCGGGGAATGATGTTTATTTTCACTTTATAGTCCGGATAAAGAAACGTCCGGAGCAAAAAAGGAGGTTTGTCATGGAAAGATACGTGGACGGATTTGTTATTCCCTTACCGAAGAATAAGTTGGACGAATACAAACGCATCGCAGAGAGAGCCGGCGCCATCTGGAAAGAGCACGGCGCCTTGGAATATTGGGAATGTCTGGGCGACGACCTCGACATTAAGGACATGGTTTCGTTCAGGAAAGCTGCCGGGACAAACGAAGGCGAGACGGTTGTATTTTCCTGGATTGTTTACGAGTCGCGTGAACATCGCGACAAAGTAAATGCCGCCGTAATGGCTGATCCGAGAATAGGCGAGATGATGAAGGAGGGTGCCGAGCCCATTGATTGCAAGCGGATGGTCTACGGGGGGTTCAAGAAGCTGGTTCAAATGTAGCACGGGACCTTGTTGAGGAAAAAATGTTCGCAGGCCAGATCAGACAACATGGGAGGCAGGGGCTGGCCTGCTGCCGCGTGCGGACTATGCGCAGGCGGAGTAAGCACGCCATCAATCTCAATCCTTTATTGACCCCTGTTTCAGCGTGATCGCTTCGCCAGCTTACCACCGCGTCGCTGTCCTTCCTTTTTCTCGCCTTTTTGCTTCCCCTCGGGGCTGTAATGTTCGACTAGTACATTGATTTCGGAGCCGATAAGGATCACCAGGCCTGCGATGTAGAGCCACAGCATCAGGATGATCACCGCGCCGATGCTGCCGTAGGTGGCGCTGTAGTCTCCGAAGTTGCTGGTGTAAAAGGCAAAGCCGAGCGACACGATGATGAGCAGGGTCACGCCGAGTACGCTGCCGGGAGTGATAAACATGAACTTCTGCTCGACATTCGGTGCATAGCGATAAATCATCGAAAACCCCAGCAACAGTGCGAGTACGATCATGATCCATCGGAACACCACGAAGAATATGAGCAACGCATCGGAGAAGCCGAAGCGGTTGCCGATCCAATCCTGAATAACTCCGCCGAGCACTATCAGTGAAAATGCGCCAATCACCAGCAGGCCAAACAGCAGGCTCAGGACGATCGCCGTCGCACGGGCGCGCAAGAAACTGCGGGCCTCCTTGACTTCGTAGGTGATATTGAGTTGATCCATGATCGCGATCATTCCGGAGGATGCCGCCCACAGGGTCCCCAGCAGACCAAATGACAATAATCCGCCGCGCTGTTCGCGGGTGACCTCGGTTACCACCCCCTCGACCATGCCGAAAGCTTCGGGCGGCAGCGCCTGCCCCAGCAGATCCATTATCGCCTTGTCCACATTGTCGACAGGCAGGTAGGGAATGATGGTCATCAGCAGGATAATCGCCGGGAAGATCGCCAGCGTCAGGTAAAAACCGAGCGCCGCAGCGCCATTGAAGACGTTGTCGTCGCCAATCTCCTGGTTGAGATCCACTAAAAACTGTTTTGTAGAAACGCCTTGGATCATCGCAGCCTCCATGCATGTTGATTGCTTTCGATCCTGACAATATTTAGTAGAATTTAATCCTTTGAAGCTGTTCGTCAAACTCTAAAGAGAAAATGCCTCCCTGGCGCAATTGCCTGAAGCGATCCTCGGACCACTGAGCTGAACTCTTACCTTGTTATACCTTCTATTTTTAGCAACGCCCTTGAGTCCGAACTGTGTCCATACCGTTGCAATATCCATGCATGGGAATTTCTCCTTTTCAATAATTGCCCGATGGCCGCTTCAGGGGTATGTGTCAAGCTCGGCCATGGTCTGGATGATCTTTGCCCGCATGGGATTCAGAACCTTTGACTTGGATATCGAAGTAAAGAGCACCTGGCCTGGAGAAACGCCAGGTGCAGGATGTTGGATTGGTCACAGGGCCGCTTCATAGATGGCCGCAACCTCGGCATCTTTCAGTTTGCGCGGATTGGTCAGGCCACAGGCATCCTTCTGAGCGTTGCCGGTCATGGTGGCAATATCCTCTTTTTTTACCTTCTTGCCGTAGCGCTTGCCGAGCTCGACCAGCCCCGACGGAATGCCGATGTCGGTAGACAGTTGTTTGATTGCGTCCAGACACTTCTCGGCACCGGCTCGCATCGACAGGCCATCGACGTTTTCGCCGAGGAACCTGGCCATATCGACATAGCGTTCCAGTCTGGCGTTAAGGTTGGCGCGTTGCACATGGGGCAGCAGGATGGCGTTGCATTCCCCATGGGGAAGATCGTAGAAGCCGCCCAACTGGTGAGCCATGGCGTGGACATGGCCAAGACTCGCGTTATTGAAGGCCATTCCGGCCAGAAACTGGGCATAGCACATGCCGTCGCGGGCCTCGAGATCTTCGCCGTTGGCGACTGCCTTGCGGAGGAATTTGGCGATCAGTTCGATCGACTTCTGGGCACAGGCGTCGGTCATGGGGGTAGCAATGGTGGAGACATAGGCCTCGACTGCATGGGTCAAGGCGTCCATGCCGGTTGCCGCGGTCAATGCCGGGGGCATGCCGACCATCAGCAAGGGATCGTCAATGGCGATGCCGGGAGTGACGCGCCAGTCAACTATGGCCATCTTCACCTTGCGGGAGGTGTCGGTGATGATGCAGAACCGGGTCATTTCGGAGGCGGTCCCGGCGGTGGTGTTGACCGCCAGGTACGGAGGCATCGGTTTGGTGGATTTGTCCACTCCTTCGAAATCATGGATTTTGCCGCCGTTGGCGACGACGAGGCCGATGCCTTTGCCGCAGTCGTGAGAACTCCCGCCGCCGAGAGAGATGAGGGAGTCACATTTTTCGGATTTATATACCTCGACCCCGTCATGGACGTTCTTGTCGGTGGGATTGGGAATCGTTTCATCGTACACCTTATATCCCATGCCGGCGGCATCGAGCAGGTCGGTGATCTGCTTGGTAAGACCACAGCCGGTTATGCCCTTGTCCGTGACCACCAAGGGCTTGGTGCCACCTAACGCTTTTATTTTTTCCGGAATTTGTTTTGCTGCGCCGATACCGATAAGAGTAACGCTGGGAATAAAGAACCCATATACCATTTCTTGAATCGCCATAATCGCACCTCATTTGGTTGTGGTGAATTTTCTAAAAAAATCGGCGACAACCACGATTTTTCGGCTGCCAAGGCGCACGCAATGCCAAGAGGAGATCTTAATGCCAAGGGGAGCTCTAATGCCAAGGGGAATCATCGCCGACCGGCTTATGCGCAAACGATAAGACAGAATGACCGGATTCGCTACTTTGAGTGGGGTGAATATATCGCAACTACGCCGAGATATTCTTGCGGTGCAGGTGGTTTCGCCTGAATGCCTTTAGCTTAACTCGGAAGTTTTCGATCAAAAGTGACTTCACGCCGGCCTCAGCAAGGCCTTGAACTGCTCGATCGGCACCGGCTTGCCGAACAGGTTGCCCTGGAAATGAGCACAGCCATATTTTGCCAGGAGATTCTTCTGAGCTCTCGTTTCTACGCCCTCGGCGATTACATCCAGATTGAGGCTCCGGGCCATGGCGATGATGGTCCGCACAATCGCCTTGTTGCTGTGGTCGTCGACCAGGTCGCGGACAAACGATCGGTCGATCTTGAGTTGATCGAGCGGAAGCTGTGTGAGATATTGCAAGGAGGAATAGCCCGTACCGAAGTCATCCAGCGCAAACCTGACGCCGATTTTGTTGAGTTCGTTCATTGCCGCGACCATGTTGTTGACGTTTTCCAGCAGCATTCCTTCGGTCAGCTCCAGCTTAAGCAGGCTCGGCTCGACCCCATGGCGTTGCAGAACGGCTTTCACTTGCCAAGCGAAATCAGGCTGATGGAATTGCTTGGCACTGACGTTCACTGAAAGAACGAGCTTCCGGGTGAGACTATCATCCTGCCAGGCCTTGAGCTGGGCGCAGGCCGACTCGAGCACCCATCGGCCGATGGGCCGGATCAGCCCGGTTTCTTCCGCCAGCGGGATGAACCGGGAGGGAAGCACCAGGCCGCGCTCGGGTGTATCCAGCGGATCAGGCCCTCGGCGCCAATGGGCAGGTGCAATCCATTTACCTTGATTTGATAGAACAACTGAAACTCGTTGCGATCGACCGCCTTGTGCAGTTCGGCTTCGAGGGATGAGCGGGCATCGATGGCCGCCTGCATCCGCGGATCGAAAAAACGCACGGTGTTGCGCCCCGCCTTCTTCGCCTGATACATGGCGATGTCGGTCTGCTTGAGCAATTCCTCGACCGTTTGCGAGTCGCTATTGAAAAGAGTGGCGCCGATGCTGGCAGAGCTGAGGTATTCATACGAGTCCAGCAGGTAGGGCCGGCTGAGAGTTTCCCGGATTTTTTCGCCGACGGCTTCCGTTTGCGCCGCCGCTTCCAGGGGGACTTTGCTCAGGTGTTCCAGCATCACCACGAACTCGTCGCCGCCGATCCGGGCAATGGTATCGCTCTCGCGTACGCTGGACTCCAGACGTTGGGCCACCTGCTGCAGCATCAAGTCACCCTTGTCGTGGCCCAGGGTATCATTGAGGGTCTTGAAATTATCCAGGTCAATGAAGAGCAGCGCCCCGGCCTGGCCGGTCCGCAATCTCGATGTCAGGGCATTCCGCAGTCGCTCCAGAAGAAGCCGTCGATTCGGCAATCGAGTGAGGGGGTCGCTGGTCGAGAGCGATTGCAAAGTGATGTTCATTTCCTCGAGCAGTTGGTTCTGCTCGGCGAGTTTGAGGTTGATGAGCCTGAGTTCGTCTTCCTGACTTTTTCGGTCGTTGATATTGAACGTCACCCCAATGAATCGCTTGCCGTGATCAACCCCGCTGCTCTTCATGATCCTGCCGTAATTGGCGTACCAGATCCAGGAACCGTTTTTGGCGAGCAACCTGAATTCGCTGCGGTATTGCGCTGTGACTCCAGTCAGGTGTTCGTTGATCGCCTCCCTGATTGCCGGGATGTCGTCTGGATGAACGATGGCGAACATGTCGTCGATGTATACAAAGCTTTCCTCTACGGTATATCCCAGTTCGGCAAAGGTTTTCAGCGCCCTGCGAGTGACCTCGCCGGAAACCAGATCGTTTTCCCAAAGATCGAGCCCGGCCGCCTCCAGGGCCAGCTCCAGGCGGTCCTTGTTGAGATCGTCTTCACCCATCGTCTCCCGAGCCCGTTTTAACCTGAGTAAGGGAGAGCACCGGCATAACCGATCCTCCGCAAAAGACCGGCGAACGATGCGGCAACCCCGGTTGCTTTGGACAATTCCGGTGCCGCGTCGACCTTGATGACACTGACGGTCCGGCCTGTGCTCTTGCCGGTGGCCGGATCGAAATACCCCCCCAGGTCATCGGTCGAGTTGGAGAAACCACGACCGCTGCTTTCGGAGTAGTAGCAGATTGAATCCGGCGCGATGATGTCGGGCACGCTGTTCAGGCTCGAATACATGATCAGACTTTCGTTCAGGTTATAAAGGAAGTGTGTTTCCGTGCTGCTGATTTGATCGGGGGTATTGTCCAGGCGGATGATGCCGGTGTCGAGGGAGCCGCTGGTCGTCGACTGCGTGACGGCCGTAATGTAGAAGTTGGTGACGGCGGGTGTCGCCGCTCTATCGATTATACCATACTCCTGACCGGCCACGGCTTCCCCCTTCGTGGTGATGGTGATAAATAATTCTTCTGCAAATCCTGCCGCTCTCTGATAATTCCCAATAGCCTACCTTTTTTTGCCTTTTTTCCTATGTTTTTTTGCCGTCTTTATGCTCTTCAGTGCATCGGCGGTGAGCAATCGGGCTTTTCCTCCAGAATTGCCCCCAATTTCTCGCCACCATCTTTCAATTTACATCGGTTTAAGCTCAACGCGGCGGTTGTTGCCTCAGCAAGACCCCCATTCTCTTTCGGCCATCGACCCGCAGGACAAAGGGGGCGGCCCGGCGAACATGGACCACATGCTCTGTCTCTTCGGCAACCGTCAGACCGGCCAGATACTGCCAGTCGATACGATCTTCGGGATGAATGCCGACGTTCAGGTAATTGATGCCGAGCGAGGCGATATTGTGGAAGAAATGCGATCCCTGGGAGGGGTCGGCATTGATTGATGGATGAACAGTCTCGACGATGGCTCCGACTCCGCCGATATCGTTCCAGGTGACCGGGATCCCGAGAAAGTGGTCGGCCGAGCCCCAGCGGCCGGGACCTATGAGTATATACTTCCGTGCGGCCTTGACCAGAGAACTGTTGATCTTGCCGAGTTGCCGGGCGATCTCGATTGTTTTTGACGGATCGAAGGTTTCCGGCCGGATATAGACCAGGTCGTACATGGTGCGGTTGTCGGTGTTGCCGAGGGCCTGATGACAGATGCAGAAGGCCTGGTTGTACTCGTCGCCGGCGATATCGACCTCGAGCATTTCCTCACGGGCACTCATCGGCCGAAGCTGCAGGACCGCAAGTCGTGCCTTGCCGCTGGCTTTCTGAGGGAAGTCGACGGCGAACTCTATTTCCACCGGGCAGCCAAGACCTTCCCGCCCCATTTCAAGCAGGGTCATAATAGCCTGGGGCAGGGGATAAGCCCTGTATTTGATGATGGCGGCGAAGGTCAGCACCGGAATGCCCAGTGGCGAAAACTGGTCACGGATCCGCTCCTCCGACGGATCGTAGGTGCTCGACAGGTAGCGGACGGGAAACTCGTCGGTCGCCTCGGCTATCGATCGTCGGTCGAGGGTGTTGGCGTCGCTTGCCTCGGGGTTGGTTGTTGTCCTCTCCAGCGGCAGGGCGTAAAAATACTGCTGGGCATTGTTCAAAATATCCGGGATGGTGCTCCGTTGCGGCAGGATCTCCGGAAAGCGTGGGGAGAATCGCAGGATTTTTTCGCCCTCCATTACCGACTTGCCGAGGCCGAGGGCGATGCTGACAATACCGTCTTCCGGCTTCATCGCAGAGAAGGGATAGTAATTAAGAGATTGGGCGACGCCGGAGATTGCCGGATAAAAAGAACTTCCATAGCGGCTGCCGACCACCTGCTGCAGGATAACGGCCATCTTTTCCTGCTCGATCTGGTTGCCGACCCTTTTGGAAAAGGATTTCGGGGCGAGAAAATAGGTCGAGGCATAAACCCGGCGAATGGCATTTTCGAGCTGGATCAGCCGGAACTGGAAGGCCGAATGATCATTGGCAACCATGCAGGTGTGGTAAAGCCCGGCATAGGATCTGAACTGGGCATCCTCGAGGATGCTCGAGGAGCGGACCGCGAGAGGATAGTTGACGGTTCGAAGATAGTCGCCGAGCTGTGCGCTGAGCCGCGTCGGCAAAGGCGATTTCCTGACTCTGGCCAAGACTGCCTCATCGGTCAGGTCTTCCCTGGTCAGGTCGTGCAGTTTGTTCAAATTGATGAATTCGTCGAAGGCATCGGTGGTGACGACCAGTGTCTGGGGTACGACGATATCGAACTGGTCGAAAGGTTCGAGCCGTTCCCTGTTGCGGTGGAGCATTGCCGAAAAGAAGGCCAGCCCCCTTGCCTTGCCGCCGAGGGAACCATTGCCGGTTTTGGCGAAATTGATGTCCGGATCGAAACGGTCCCGATCGAAATTGACAATCACCCCACGCTGTCGGGCGATCCGTTTCTCTTTGATCATTCGAATCAGATGGCGGCGATAGCTTTCAACCGACTCGAAGGAGGAGTCGTGCAGAGGCCTGACCTGCGAGGCTAACTCAACCTCGGCAAGGGTATAGAACCACCTGGAAAAATCGTTATGCCGTGAGTGGAAAAGAAAGGATTCCGCCGGGATAGTTTCCAGCTTTTTCTCCAGCGCATACAGATTGGCGGCCTGGTCGTAAGCGGTGCCGTCCGGCATCCTGAAGACGAAATTGCCGAAACCGAGATGGTTTTTCAGAAATGCTTTTATATTTTCCTGCAGGGATGGCGCATTTTTATCAATAAAAAGAGCCGGGATATTTTGCGCAAGATCGGCGTTATGGCTTTCGGAGCTGGTGAGCAGGAGCGGGATATCGAAGCGGTCCCTTTTGATGTGGCTGAGGAGCTGCAGCCCGGCCATGCCGTCAAGGGCGTGATTGCGGGGGAAGCGCATATCTGAGATGACGCCCAGGACATACGGCTTGAACTGTTCGTATAACTCCACCGCCCGTTCGTAGGAATGGGCCAGCAGGATCTTGGGCCGGGCCCGCATGGAGAGCAGGCGGTGCTCCTCATTCAACCCTTCTTTGATGACCGCCTGGGTCTCGACCACCAGCTCCTTGTAGAGAATCGGCAGCAACAGGGAGAGATAATAGGGTGAGTCCTCGACAAACAGTATGATGCGGACCCCTGCCGTTCTCGTGTCGGGAATGGCATTGAAGCGGTCTTCCACGCTCTTGACGATGGCCAGGAGAATGTCGGCCTGGCCGGACCAGTAGAAAACCAGATCGATTGACTGCTTTTGTTCGTGCCACGCCGGGAATGAATCGGGCAAAGCCTCCTGGTGGGTCAGCAATACCACCGGAATACCGGGCTTGGCTTTTTTGATTTCCTGACCCAGCGCGAAGGCATGTTCGTCTACCGAGGGGGAGACGGTGATAACCAGATCGAAAGGCTGATCGGCGAAATGTGCCAGTGCTTCGGCAAGCGATGACACCCAGGTCAGTCGAGGCGGGCGGCTGAGATTCAACCCACGGTATTCATTGACGATCTGTTCTGAAATGCGGCTGTCTTCCTCCATGATCCAAGCCTCGTAGGAGGTGCTGATCAGCAGGATATGCTGTACCTTTGTCGGCATCAGCTCGTGGAAAAGTTTGAAGCGGGAGCTGAGCTTTTCCTTCTGCTTGGAATGCATGGACAATTCTCCTTAAAGGAGGGGCGCAATCATCGTCGGCGGGATTTCGCATCGCCCGGTCAAACTTTATTATACTCCGGAATGAAAATTTATGCCTTGAGGATCGTGGCGTGAACACGGCCAGTTACGATCAGGAAATGTACATTTCATCAAGACTGTCAAAAAGTTTTTTCCTTACTTCTTCAAATTCTACAACTTTTCTGCGAGCGTCAGCAGTTCTGTTCGAGTTGAACGAGTCGATGGCCTGGACGACTTTCACATGCACAGCCTCATGGTGCAGGCCAACTTCCTTGTAGAGCGGGTGGTTCTTCACTTTTGCCGGGGCATTGTCATACCATTTGCCAAAATCGCATTGGTGATGGTCGGGGACTTTTTTTGAGTCGATGGTTGTATACCCGCTGAGAACGGAAGTCAGCCGCATCTTCCAGTTGAAATGGGCATCTTTAATCTTGCCGATATCGAACTGAGCGGGTCTGAAAGTGAAACGATTGAGGAGGAGTTCAAGGGCAGCCGCATTGTTTTTCATTTCTGTGGCCAGTTCTTTTACATCGGAACTGCCGGCTGCAACCGTCGTTGCCTCTTTTTTCACCAGGCTGATATCCCTGGTTACCTCCGCATTGGCAATCGACGCCTGGGCAATATTTTCGGTGACCTCCTGCATGCCGATGGATGCCTGGTTGACATTGCTGGCAATCTCTCTGCTCGTCACCGCCTGCTCCTCGACAGCGGCGGCGGTGGCTGATACTATGTCGTTGGTATTGTTTATTATTTCTGTGATGGTATTGATGATCGCAATTGTCTGCTCGCTTGAATGCTGAACGCTCTCGATCCGTCCTTTAATCTCCCGCGTTGCATCGGTGGTTTGCTTGGCAAGTTCTTTGATCTCATTGGCGACCACGGCAAATCCTTTTCCCGCATCACCGGCCCGGGCCGCTTCGATAGTTGCGTTGAGAGCAAGAAGGTTGGTCTGGTCGGCTATCTCGTTAATGGTCTCCGTCACCTTGCTGATTAATTTGGCTGCGTCACCCAATTCCTGGACACTCGCCGAAGCCCTGTCGGCCTCCTGCACGGCCTGCATGGTAATGACCCTGGCATTTTCCGAGCCCTGCGCGATTTCGGTGATTGTGCTGGTCATTTCCTCGGTGGCCGCGGCCACCATGCTGACATTGGTGCTGGTCTGTTCGGCTGCCGCGGCAATGGCAGTCATGTTCGAATTCATCTGTTCGGCGGCGGCGGCGACAGTGTTGCAGCTCCCCGACATGGTTTCGGCAGCGGTAAAGAGAGCGGAAGAGAGCTTGTCAAGATTTTCGGCAGAGGCATTGATGGTCGATGACGAGCAATGGACCTTCGCGCACATGCTGTCGATACTCGTGGCAAGGTTGTTGGTGGAGCAGGCGAGCTGGCCTATTTCATCCTTCTGATTCAAGGAACTGCGAGTCATCATATTGCCGCCCGCCAGGCTGTCGGTGATGGCGGCCAATTGGCGGGTGGTGCCGGAAATATTGCGGGAAATGAGAAAGCTGATCAATAGTCCCAGGCCGATCGAGAGAGCGGCCAGGAGAAGAATAAGATTTTGGCTGAACACGATGGAGGAATCCACTTTTTCATGATCGGAACCGGCGTCGGCCTCTATTGTCGAAATGACATCCTTGAGTATTTCCTGGATTGAGGACATGGCGGTACTGGTCGTACTCTCGAATATCCTCTGAGCCTCGGGGAGGATGAGACTTTTTTCCTGTTTTGCCGCCATCTCGTTGATCTGCTTGACGGAGTCATGGAGCCGGGCATGGGGTTGTTCGAGTTTCTGCAGGAGGTTTGCAAGAGCAGGAATTTTCTGCTCAGCGGTTTCCCGTCCACCTCCATAAAGCCATTTGCCCAGTGCGCATTGATGGTCGTCGGTCTCCACCTGCATCGACCGGAGGGTCTGGTCGCTGAAAAAACGGCTGGCCTTGTTCATGAATTTCAGGTGGTCGTTTTCCCGCGCCAGTATTTCCTTGTTGAGATGGGCCGAGTATTCGGCGTTGTCGATTGCCGAAATAATCGAGCCGAAACGGAGCCAGCAAACAGTGGTGATGAGTGTGAGAAAAAACAGCACCGTACCAAACGCCAACAACAGTTTTGCAGTAATGGAAAAATCTTTGATACGCATGTGCCTTCCTCTGGCTGGTTAAATGGGATGCAAACTTGGAGTACTACTTTGTGATATTTGACTTGGTTGATATTATCACATGTGGTTGAAAAGTCCAGTTTCGTCAAGAAATATTCTTAGATATGGCTTAATGCCTGGTTTTTCTACCTCTTTAAAGGATCACTGAACGGAATACTCCGCAATGGGTGAAGTGAAGACGGTGGCATATACATCCCTGTATAGGTTGCTCCAATAGCATATAAAAAATAGTTCAGCGTTGAGAATATAAAAATATATGCTATTTCAATAACAATTATAGTTGTATATTTGCAAAAATTTATCTATTTTAATAGCATGATTGCTACTATACAGATATCTATCGATGGCAAATGGATTACCGCCGGGACATTTGAGCCTGTTGAAGGAGATATTGCCAGGGGAATTACCGGTGGGGGCTTGTTCGAATATGACATGGACTTCGTTCTTCCACACATGGACGATGTACCCGTCTGGCGGGTGGGGTTGCGATATCCTGTCAACTTCGAGCTGTACAGAAGCACCAAATGGCCCGCTTTCCTGCTGGATATTCTTCCTTCCGGTGCCGGTCGAAGGGGCTGGGTGCGGAGACTCGGGCTGAAAAATAATGAAGCCGCCGACTGGCAGCTCTTATTGAACGGTGCAGGAAACCCGCCGGGAAACCTGCGTGTTGCCGAAGCGGTTATACCGCCTGCGGGATCGCATCCCGGCTTTACCGAAGAAGAAATAATCGAAAAGAAGGCTGACTTTATTGAATATGCCGAAGCACGTGGTGCGGTGGTGGCGGGAGCTACGGACGTTGCCGGGGATGCTCCGAAATTTCTCCTGGTGCGGGACCGGAAACGGCGGTGGCACCCCGACGGGGCGCTCGAGGATCGGCATGTTCTCGATTGCTGGCTGGTCAAATTTCCGCGAGGCAAGACCGAGGCAGACCTGACGGTCTTACGTAATGAAGCCCCGTATTACGAAGTCGCGCGCAGCTTCGGCATCCGTACCGGCCATCCTCTCAAGTTTATTGAAGGTGCGCTCTTCATCCCCCGCTTTGATCGAATGATACAAGACGGACGCCTGATTCGTCATGGACTGGAAACACTTTGCTCGGTTGCGGGAATTGCCGAATATGGCCGTCGCGGCGAGCATTCCGTCTTCTGCGCGGCAATTACCGACTTCGCTACCGGCAAAGAAGTCGAACTTCGCGAATATCTAAGACGCGAGATACTGAATGTTGCTCTACGCAACACCGACAACCATGGCCGCAACAGCGCTTTCCTCAAATATCCGGACGGTACTGTCATGCTCTCCCCGCTCTACGATTTCGCACCGATGTTTCTCGATCCGGAAGGGATTCCACGTGCCGGCCGGTGGGGAAAGGAGTTGGAGCCGACACCTGGTCGGCCGGACTGGGGCAAGGTGGCTGAAAGTTTCTCCCCGCACACCAATGCGCAGGAGACAAGGGCATTTCTCGTCAGTCATTTGGAAGCGGTGGAGAGACTCCCCGAGACCATGCGGAAATGCAGGGTAGAGGAAGAAGTAATCGAAGGCGTCGCAGGACGATGCGCTGAAATCGCCACCGACTTGCGGGAGGCTGGAAAGGGTTAGGTATGTCTCGGAAATCAACGAAAAAGCGAACGCCTGAGGATATACGGCGGGAAAAAGAAGCTCTCTATGCCGACATCGAGGCGGGGCGCCTGACCCTTGGCCAGGCTACGCGCCGGATGCGCAAAATCGTGGGATTGACCCAACTGGAGTACGCCGGGAAAGTGCTTAAAATCTATCCTCGGGTGCTCATGGAGATTGAGAAGGATAGAGGGAACCCGACCCTGGAGACCCTTAAGAAAATTGCCAGGCCGTTCGGGTTAAAGGTGGGGTTTGTGCGACGTCCCGGCGGTGATACTGTTTTATCCGGTGAGTAGTTTCTATCAAGGCGGAGCAGCGAAGAAATTTTCGATGCTCCGCAAATCAAAAAAACCACACCCTGGCCGGCATCAATTGCCCGCGATGAAATCGGCAACGACCTTGTCGTAAGAACCGTCTTTTTTCATATCAGCCAAGGTAGTGTTGAATGTGCTCAGTAACTCCGAGTGATTAAGGCTTTTAGCAAAGACGACGTACGTATCGTTTAAGGCAATCGGTTTTTCTGCCGGTTCAACTACATTCTGCAGGTTTAATTGTTGGATGATCATCTCTCCCGCCAGTTCGATGGCAACCAGACAATCCAGCCTGTCGGTAGCTAATTTTTTGAAATTTCTGGTATCCGAGGTGACTTCATCGACAGAGAACAGGTTGTTTTTCCGAGCTTCGTCAACTTCCTGGCTGTAACTCCATCCCAAGATAACACCTACTCTTTTACCTTTGAATAAGCGTAAGAATTGTGCCGCCCCCGTACCTTCGGTAGAATTGGAAAAAGACGTATCGTAGGCAAACTCCGGGGAAAAGGTATAGATTACAGTCCGAGATAGGCCTTCTTAATATGGGGATCGTCGATCAAATCTGCCGCCTTGCCCTCCATTACCACCCGGCCGTGCTCCAGCACATAGCCGCGATCGCTCAGGCTGAGCGAATGGCGGACGTCCTGCTCGACCATCAGGACCGTCGTGCCGTGATCGGCGATTTTCCGCACCGTTTCAAAGATGTCCTTGATCAGGATCGGGGCAAGCCCAAGGGACGGCTCGTCGAGCATCAGAAGCTGCGGTTTGGCCATCAGGCCGCGGCCGATGGCGACCATCTGCTGCTCGCCGCCGGACAGTGTCATGGCCAGCTGGCTTTGCCGTTCGGCAAGACGCGGCAGCAGCTCGTAGACTTCTTCCAGGGTCTGCTGGACATCGGCTCTTGCTCTTTTGTTGTAGGCGCCGACCAGCAGGTTGTCCTTGACCGTCATCAGCGGAAACAGCCGCCGCCCCTCGGGAACATGGACTACACCCTGGGTGACGATATTTTCCGGAGGCTGGTTGTGGATGTCCCGGCCGTCGAATGATATCCGTCCGGCATTGGTCTTCATCAGCCCGGAGATAGTCCGCAGCAGGGTCGATTTGCCGGCGCCGTTGCCGCCGATGATGCTGACCACCTCTTTTTTGTCGACTGTCAGCGACAACTCGAAAATGACCTGGACATCGCCGTAGGACGTATCGATTTTTTCAATTTCTAGCAACGACATAATCTTCTCCCAGATAAGCCTTGATGACATTCTCGTTGTTGGCGATTTCGGCAGGGGTCCCTTCGGCGATTTTTTTACCGAACTGGATGACCACGACCCGATCCGACAGGGCCATGATCGCCCGCATGATGTGTTCGATGACGAAGATGGTGATGCCGCGGTCGCGGAGCGCCTTCAGGATATCGACCATCTCGTCGACCTCATTGGGACGCAGACCGGCCATGACTTCGTCGAGCAGCAGCAGCTTCGGCTCGGTCGCCAGGGCCTTGGCGATTTCCAGGCGCTTGCGGTCGGCGATGGTGAGGTTGCCGGCGAGCATGTCTTTTTTCCCGGCGAAATTCAGCGATTCAAGCACCGCCAGGGCCTTTTCTTCGGCGATCTTGCGACTGCCCGTGTTGATGAAACTGGCAACCGTGACGTTATAGAGGACGTTCTTCGAGGCAAAGGGCTTGACGATCTGAAAGGTTCTCGCCAGCCCCGCCTTGCAGAGGTTCCATGGTTTGTGGCCGTTGATCCGCCGGCCTTCGAAGGTAATCGTGCCGGAAGTGGGTGCAAACGCTCCGGCGATACAGTTGAAGGCGGTCGATTTGCCGGCGCCGTTCGGACCGATGAGGCCGAGGATCTGACCTTTTTCAATCGTCAGATCGAGTGAGTCGATGGCTCGCAGGCCGCCGAATTGCTTTGTCATTTTTTCTACTTGCAGCATAGTCATCTTTATCTCCCGGGAGTTATGGGGATCAGGCGGTTAAGCAATGCCTGGTAGGCCCGGCTGATCGGTTCCTGAATACCGCGCGGCTGAAAGAGCATAACCAGAACAAGGACCAGGCCGAAGATAATGAGGTGCAGGCCGGGCAGCGTGTCGCCGAAGTAGATGCGGCAGAAATCGCCCACCGGGCGGAGCAGGAGCGCGCCGAGAATGGGGCCTGCGATGCTGCCTCTGCCGCCGATGAGGGCGATGAAGGCAATCTCAAACGACATATCCAGGGAAATGATGCTCTTGGGGTGGATATAGAGGGAGAACTGGGCATAAAACGTTCCGGCAAGGGCGGTCAAAAACGAACTCACTGCCATGGCGATCAGCCGTGCCCGTGCCACATTGACCCCGAGCGCCATTGCCGCTTCCGGCTCCTCACCGCCGGCCATCAGGTAATAGCCGAGTTTGTTGCGGGAGATCAGGTAGGTCAGAAGCATGACGGCCAGGAGCATGATCAGGATGATGTAATAGTAGGGTTCTTTGGTCGCGAACATGAAATGAGTAAGCCCTGTTTCCATCGGTGGAATCTGCAGGCCCCGCGGTCCGTTGAGGTTCAGCGGGCCGATGTAGTCGATATTTTCGACCATGACCCGGAGCCCCTCGGCAAAGGCAATGGTTGCGAGAGCAAAATAGGCGCCGCGCATTTTCAGGGTGGGCAGGCCGATGATGACGCCGGCGACCGTTGCGAGGACGCCTCCGACCAGCGCGCCAAGCCACGGGCTGATGCCGTACTGCAGCGACAGGATGGTCGAGGTGTAGGCGCCGATGCCGACAAAGGCGGCGTGACCGAGCGGCAGGACTCCGGCAAAGCCGCCGACAATATTCCAGCTGGTGGTCAGATAGGCATAAAAGAAAAGCAGGACCAGGATGTGCAGATAGGTGGCACTGCGGACCACGAGCGGCAGCCCGAAGGCTATCACCAGGAGAACGACTAGCGCTATTTTGTTGATATGCTGATGGTTCATTGCATGAGTCCTTACGTTTAAAAAAGTTGACGGAAGCGGCGGTTGACAGGACTTTTTGGAAGGCCGCCTCGCCGTTACCAATCGTGTTTCTGGCCGAAGAGTCCCGACGGTTTGACGAACAGGACAATCAGGAACAGGCCGTAAACAATCGCCTCGGTCCAGGTGGCAGTCATGAACTGCGGTCCGACCGATTCAATCAGGCCGACAATGATGCCGCCGATGAGCGCCCCGCTGATCGAGCCGAGCCCGCCGAGAACGACGATAATGAACCCTTTGATATCAAACAGCACGCCGACGGTCGGAAAGACATTGTAAAACGGCAGAAGGGTCACTGCGGCGATGCCGGTAGTTGCCGCACCGATGCCGAACGCCACGTTGTAAATGCGATACTGGTTGATGCCCATCAGACTCGCCGCCTCTCGGTCCATGCTGGTGGCCCGGATAGCCCGGCCCATGAGAGTATTCTTCATGAACCAGTGGATCGCCCCGGCGGTGACGAGGGCGGTGATAAAGCCGTAGAGCTTGGGGACGGAGACGAACATCTCGCCCAGTTCAAGCATCTGCCCCTGCAGCGGATTGTTGCTCAAGGACCGGTACTGCGGTCCGAAAACCAGCAGGGCCAGGTTGTCGAGAATATACCAGATGCCGGTGGTGACAATGATGACCGTGATCGGTTCGCGGACATTCTTTTCGGCGATGAAGATCGGCTTGATGACGATATCCTGCAGATAGTAGCCGAAAATGAACATTGCCGGGATGACGATGACAAGCGCCAGATAAGGATGGATGCCCGTCAGGGATATGGCCCAGTACGCCGCATACATCCCGACCATGAGCAGCGAGCCGTGGGCGAAGTTGATGACTTTGAGGACTCCGAAGATGATGGTGAGACCCATGGCCGTCAATCCGTAGATCGACCCCATGAGAACACCGTTGATCATATCCTCGATGATATAGAGCATTAGGACCTCCCTAACCCCGGTAAACCGGATAAGTGCCTTTTACGAAATTATTTTTAAAAACCAAAAATAATTTCTAAGGCTCTAAAGAGCAGTAAAATGGGGCAGGCGGGTTTTCCTGTGAGTCTTGCGACCCGCCTGCCGAACTATCGGTCGCTGCTGTGCCGGGCCTATTTCTCAGGCATCGGGAAAACCGGGGTGTATCCGGTGCGACGGGCATTTTTCGGCCAGATGGAGATCCGTTCCAGGCCTTTGCCCATATCGTTTACCTGAACTATAACCAGCGAGGCTTTTTCGTTTTGTCCGGTGGTATCGAACTTGACCGCGTCGTAGCCGACGATCATGCCCGGGCCGTCGGTCAGGTTGGTGGCGGCCAGCGCCTCGCGGATTTTTGCCGGCTCGAGGGAGGCAGCACGTTCCAGAGCGTCTTTGATGACATACATGGCGAGATAGGCATCGACTGCTTCGCCGGTCAGGTTGTAGCCGTATTTGGCTTTGAATTTGTCGTTGGCCTCTTTAGCGCCCGCCTTGTTGAGATCGGTTTCCCATTCAACAATGTCAAAGAGATACTGGGCGTTTTTGCCGACAGCTTTCATAAAAGACGGATCGGCATGGCCGCCGCCGCTGGTGACGATTGCTTTCACCTTCACTTTGTATTCGGCGATGGTATTGGTCAGGAGGATGGCATCGGCGGCATTGGAAACGAGCATCAGCACATCGGGGTTGGCCCGTCTGATCTTCTGTACGACCGGGCTGAGGTCAGTTGTGGTTGAAGGGTACGGCTCGTCAAGAACCACTTTGTAACCGGCTTCTTTGGCCAGTTTTTTCCACTGGGTGGCAAAGCCTTTGCCCCAGTCGCCGTTTTCATAGACGAAAGCGACCTTTTCAATCTTGGTGCCGAATTCGTCCTGCATGTCTTTCAGGAAGGTGAATTGATCTCTGGTCCACCAGGAGTCCTTGGCGGCAATGCGGAAGACGTTCTTGAAGCCCTGGTCGGTGATCTTGTCGGAGACCGAGACCGGCACGACAAAGGGGATGCCATACCGTTCGGCGACTGCGGTGGTCGGGTAGGTGACGGCACTGTTCCAGCAGCCGGTGAGGACATGGACTTTTTCAGTATTGATCAACCGTTCCGCTTCGGCTACGCCTTTTTCCGGCTTGGATTCGGAGTCGGCATAGATCAGTTCCAGCTTCATGCCGCCGAGCGATTTGATGCCGCCCGCAGTGTTGATTTCTTCCACCGCCATCTCACGGGCAGCTTTCCCCTGCTGACCGAGGGTCGCGGACGGACCGGACATGGGTTCGATGTTGCCGATCTTCACGGTACTTGCCTGGGCCGAACTGAGGGACCATCCTATGGCAAGAGAAAAAGCGACGACGGGGAGGGTGAATCTGTTGAGCATGTGCATTGTGTCCTCTCGGTGAAATGTTGCGCCAAGACGGCGTAAAAGACTCCATCGCGAATGCGGCAATGGCGGTTTTCCTACAGTCTCTTAACAAATAGCGTGCCAGGAGGATGAGCAGTTGCGATCGGCGCCGGACGCGCAGTTGAAGTCCGGCTTCAACCGCAGCGTGGTCGGGAAAGGGGGAAATGTGTCAACTATTTTGTCAACCAGGGTTGACGAAGTTAACCCTGGTTGACAATTTTAAACGTTCTTCTTTTTCAGTCTCTTATGAAGTGCCTGGCGGGATATGCCGAGGAGGCGGGAGGCCTTGTTCTGGTTGTTTTCGGTGGTTGCAAGTGCTTCGATTACCGCATATTCCATCAGTTCGTCCAAAGTCGGAAAACGGCCGAAGAGAGCAGCGAGAGAATTGATGTCGACGGCCGTTTCGGTCTTTTCTTTAACCTTTCCGGTCAATCGTTCGGCGATGAGATTTTCGGTGATAAGGCCGTGCTCGCAGCGAGCCACGGCATCGACGATATAGGCCTTCAATTCGCGGATATTGCCACAGAAGGAGTGGTTCAGCAGCAGAGTCATCGCCTGGTCGCTGACAACCGGGGTTTCTTTGTGCATGGCGGCTGCGGCTTTGGCCGCGAGAAAGTTGACAAGGGCCGGGATGTCTTCCCGCCGTTCGCGCAGGGGCGGGATGCGGATGAGATGGGTGCTGAGACGATAATAGAGATCCATGCGGAACTCGCCCTCCTGGCCGGCAAGGACCGTCAGATCTTTGTTGGCGGCGGTAATGATTCGGGCCTGGCATTGCTTTGGATGGTCGGAGCCCAGCGGATAGTAGATATTTTCCTGAAGGAGCCGGAGCAGCTTGACCTGCGAGACCTCGCTCAGCTCGCCTATTTCGTCGAGAAAAATGGTACCGCCTGCGGCTTTCTCAATGAGACCGGAGCGGATGCTGTCCGCTCCGGTATACGCCCCTTTGGTATGACCGAAGAGAGTGTCGGAAAAGAGCGTGTCGTCGAGGCCCGAGACGTCAACGGCAATATATTGGCCGCCGACCCCGCTGATATCATGAATGGCTTTCGCGATCAATTCCTTACCTGAGCCGGTTTCTCCGAGGATAAGGGTCGGCATGCCGCTGCCGGCAATGGATTCGATATACTTGAAGATCGACAGCATGGCGGGGTTGCGGGTGACGATCCGGTCAAAGGCCTTATGTCTTGGGCCACCCGCGGCAAAGGAAATCCCCTTGAGCGACATTACCTCGTTACGGAGAAGGCTGATTTCCAGGGCATTGCGCAGGGCGGAGCTGAACATCTTCAGGTCGATGGGTTTGACCAGGTAATCATGCGCCCCGAGACGCAGACACTCGACCGCGGTCTCGATCTCGGAATTGGCGGTGATGATGATCACCGGCACCTGCGGGTTGCTGATCTTCAGCTCACGCAGCACGTCCTGGCCGGACTTATTGGGCATATTGAGATCGAGAAAGACGATCGGCGACTGCATGGCACCAAGGCGTGTCGAGACCTGACGGCTGTCATTTTCGGTGACGACATTTTTGATCCCCATGGAGGTCAACAGCAGGCTGTAGGCATCGAGTTCCGACTGCTCGTCGTCGACCAGCAGGATGTGGCGGTTTTTCATTTCCGAGGTGATCATGTTTTTTATAGCTTTCAGCTGTCAGCGATCAGCATTCAGCTTACTGATGACAGATTGAAGATTAAGTGTGCATTGCACTGTAATATAGCTATCAGCTTTATACTTACTGGCTTAGCTTTTAGCTTCTAGCTGACCACTGACCGCTGACAGCTATCATCTCCTTCATCTTTTTAAATGTAATAGTAAATTTGGCACCATTCCGAGTGTTTTCCGCTTTCAATTCCCCGTCCATTTCCTTTTCCACTATCATTTTCGACATGTACAGTCCCATTCCCGTCCCCGAGGAGGTGCCTTTGGTAGTGTAATAAGGATTGAATATTTTTGGCAGAAAATGTTCCGGAATGCCGCCGCCGTTGTCGAGAATCTCGATGATTGCAGAGTCGTTGCCGCCTGAAACGACGATATCGATGGATCCGGTAAACGATCCCGCCATTCGTTCGCCATGTTCCATAACGGCGTCCTTGGCGTTGGCGAGAATATTGACCAGGACATGGATAAACTCTCCCTGGTAACCGAAAACGATCAGTGAGCTTGCGCCGACCTGGTTGTTGACCGTCAAGTTGATGCGGTTGTGCCGCATCTGTGCCTCCATCAATTTGACGGCACTGATCACCGCCTTGAGGATGTCGACGGGACCCTTAATCTTGGAGGGTTTGAAAAAGTTGCGGAAGTCGTCGATGGTTTTCGACATGAAGGCAATCTGATCGCCCGCGCCGGTCACGACCCTATCGATCACTTCCTTCGACAAAATCCCATTATAATGGGCCGCCTGCAGGCTGGAAATATAGGTCGACAGGGTATTGAGCGGCTGACGCCACTGATGGGCGATGGCGGCGAGCATCTCGCCCACCGCAGCCATCTTCTGGGCCTGCATCAGCTGACCCTCGGCATCGACTCGTTTGGAGATGTCGCGGATACTCGACAGGACCAGATCCCGGCTGTTCAAGGTGAAGCTGGTCAGGCCGACCGAGGCGGGAAACTCCACCCCGTCCGCCCGTATGAAAGACCAGCGAAAAACGTTTTGTTTGCCGCCCAGGGAGTCCTGGAGGATGGTTGCCAGCCGGTCCCTGCTGCGTGAGCCGTCCGGCTGCAGTTCGGGCGAACAGTCGAGAATGGTTTTTGTCAGGAGTACTTCCCGAGGCAGGCCGAACATCTCTACCGCTTTCTGGTTGCACTCGACGTAGGCCAGATCGTTGCTGATGACGATAGCGTCGTTGGCGACGTTGAAGAGTGTCTTGTAATAGGTCTCGACCTCCACTCTTTTGGTGATATTCCACTCCAGATCCTTGCTGATCCCGGAGAGCTCTTCCCGATGTTGCTGGACAGCCGTACTGTATCTTTTGCTGAAGAGAAAAAGGCCGACGCTGCTTGCGCCGAGGCCGACGAGGACAATAAGCAAGAGGATGCCGAGTACCCGCAGGACGATTTCCATGGCAAAGACCATGGTTGTCTTGCGGGTCAATGAGTAGGCCTCTTCACGAGGGACAGTCACACATAAAAACCAGTCCGAGCCGGTTATCTGCTTGAAAGATAAAATGTTGTCGCGAGCATTGGTGCCCTGATAGAAAATCGTCCCGGCACCGTCGGTGTTGAAGGTGTGGATTTTATCCTGAAGTGACGGTTCGATATCCTGCAGCTTGGCTCGCATGACATATGCTTTGTCGGGATGAATGATGATCGTCCCGCTCTTTTCGACGATAAAGGCGAAGCCGGATTCGCTTTGCTTATAATTCAGGACATTCTCGACCAGAGTATCGAGAATGGTGTCGGCTCCCATCACTCCGACGAATGTGCCCTCGGCAAAAAGCGGTTTCACCAGAGCAATGACCAGTTGATTGGTTACCAGATCGACATAGGGGGTGGTGAAACTCAATGTTCCCGTCTCGATACCTCTTTTGTACCATGGGCGTTCACGGGGGTCGTAATGTGCCGGAGGGGTCCATTTGGCGCCGTCGATCAATGTACCGGCCGGGGTGCCGATGTAGACGTCGGTGAAATGTCCGGCCTGCATGGCCATACTGAGAAGATCAAGGGTTGCCGGATCCTGGCCGAGGTTCGCGAGAGGCACCGCCTGGGAAGCTGCCTCGAGAATCTTCATCTGCTGATTCAGCCAGATTTCCACGGTGTTGACGGCCTTGGTCGCGATATCCTCCTGCCGGCCGATGACGGTTTTTTCCACCACGTGCTGGGTGATCCGGTAATTGATGATTGTGGCAATCAGAATCACGACCGAACAAGCTGTTATGATGGCGATTGTTTTTTTGATCGGGTACTTGGTCATGAAAAAACCTTTCTGGGATGGCATCGGCTGGGAATTGTGTTTTGTCGTTCGGTTAATCTTACTTTGCCGGTGAAGGAAAGTCCATTGGCGGCGGCGCTGTTTCTATCGCCAGGAACGGATGTAAAAGCTTTGCAAATACTACGCCTGAATCCGGTTCAGTCACCGGTGAATCGAAAAATAGAAAAGAGTGCGAGAGGCAGAAAGGGCGAGGGGTGGATTCGACCCCCCATCGCAAACGATGGGGGGTGAAAAAGATGAGGCTGTAAGGTACTAAAAACCCATCATTCCGATAATCAGAAAAGCTACGAGGGAGATCGCTGCGGCAAGCAGACCGAAAGGCATCTGGGTGACGGCATGGCGGAAATTGTCACAGCCGGATGCGGACGAACTGAGAATGGTGGCGTCGGAATAAAAACAGATATGGCTGCCGAAGACACCGGCGGAACAGACCGCCCCCACTGCGATCAGCGGGTTGGCGCCGACGGCAATGGCCAGGGGGACGACAATGGGGATGGCAATGGCATACATGCCCCAGCTCAATCCCATAATGAATTCGGTAATGCCGAGAACGATAAAGACCACTGCCGGAAGCATGGCCGGAGTCATATAGTTTTTGGCCGTGTCGATGACATAGGTGAGAAAACCTATTTTTTCATTGACCTCGGCGAAGGTGAGAGCCAGGATGACCATCAGCAATGGGAACAGCATATGTTTGATTCCGGTGACACAGCAGTCAAAGAACTCTTCCGGGGTCATGACACCTTGGACGATGTATAATAAAAAGGTGAACCCGACAGTGGCGAGTACGCCTTTCTGCATATCGATCTCAAAATAAATAGTCGAGGCGATGAGGACGAGAATCGGCAGGAAAAAGTTATGTATTCTCGGTTTGGCCGAGATTTCGGTCTTGTTGCCGCCCTTGATGTCGATCTTGTCGGAGCCCGGCGGAGCAAGTACTCCGGTTTCCTGGGCGCGTTTCTCGGCGGCCCGCATCGGTCCGAAGATCGGGATCAGGCCGAGAATCACCAGGGGAACGATCAGGGCGGCGACCCAGCCGTAGATGTTATAGGGGATGGTCTGGATAAACATCTTCATCCCTTGCCCTTCGGCTACCGCGCCCGTCTGTTCGAGAAGGCTGGCGATATAGACGGCCCATGTCGAAATCGGAATGAGCACGCAGACCGGGGCTGCGGTCGAGTCGACAATGTAGGCGAGCTTTTCTCTCGAAACTTTGTGCTTGTCGGTAATCGGCGCCATGCATGAGCCGACAGTCAGCGAATTGAGATAGTCGTCGATGAAAATGGCGACTCCGAGTACCCAGGTCCAGAGCAGGGTGCTTCGCCTGGTCTTTGCCCGTTTCGACACCCATTCCCCGAAGGCCGAAGCTCCTCCGGCTTTCTCGATCAGGGCGATGATACTGCCCATCAAGCCGCAGACGATAAACAGCCACTGGGTGTCGCCATCGGTCAGCACCTTGGTCAGGGATTCGTTCATCGGACCAAAGAAAGCCATCTTGTCGGCCATGATGAAACCGAGCAATCCTGCCAGGGTGAGTCCTTCGAGGATACGTTTGGTGTAGAAAATAAAAGCCAGAAGAAAGATGGAGGGGATAGCTGCAAGGATGCCGAAGGTGGATTCATCATCGGGCACAAAATAGGCAATAGCCGCAAAGCCGACAAAAAGAATGAGATACTCAGTAATTGTGCGTTTCAGCTGTGAGCCGTTAATAGGCGCAGCGACAGACGCAGGCAACGAAACGGTGATATCGCTCATGGTCACTCTCCAGGTCCGCAGAGATGAAATCTCTGATCAGTGTTGAATTCGTTTTCAACTACGTTGCTCGTGATTGATTAAGGTTCGGTTGATGGTTCCGTTGCTTGCTATCCTCCTGCTAGATGTTGCATCATTTTTATAACCGCATTCTCGACAGCCGGGTCATCGGCTTTGGCCAGCAGGCCATTGATGGTGACGAGCGCCACCTGCTCCCGCGGAATGCCGAGCATATCGACCAGTCCGGAAATAGTCGTTTTCGCCGGGACTCCAAGGATGAGTCCCTCAGGCGGATATATGCCCCTGTAGCTCGATGGCAAAGTGCCCAGCAACTTGACCCTGACCTGCACGCCGATCCTCTTAATAGTCGAAGGTCGAGTCCATTTCCTCATCGCCGACCTGAACCACGGCATTATATGGTGCCAGCGGTTCTGTATAAAACATTTTCGGCAGGCGGTCGTTCTTTGCCGTGAAACCGGCTTCTCTATTGAATTTCCGTTCGGTTTTCATCACCTGCTGCCCAAGCTCTGTCCAATCCTGCTGGGTAAAAGGACGGCCGGATTTGGCTTGAAACATCCGGCAGACATTTTCCATGCCTTCCGGCGTGGCCAGGCCGGACTGGGCAAAATCGCAGATACCGGCGCTGTCGACTGCCGCCATGTGGATCTGGGCGTTGCGCGACAGTTCGACCTGCCCTTCGGCGCCAAGAGGATCGATGGTGCCGCCGAAGGCCTCGAGGTTCTGGGCGACGACCCATCCGGCGGTGTGGTCCGCGCCCATGGTGGAGGTGGCGTAGGTTACCGCCATGCCCTGGATTGCCCGCGGATCGTAGGCGGCAATGCTCTGGCCTTTGACGGTGGGGACCCGGTCATGGTTGAAATGTCTGCCGACAGCGTCCGGGCCGTTGCCGATGACCCGGCCTATATCCGATCCTTTGGCAACTTCTTCGACCAGCTCGATTGCCGCCGCGCCGTCGCCGAATTGCCGGTACCCGGCATCCATGGCCACACCGATGGCCACACCTGTGCTCATGGTATCGAGACCGATATCGTCGCAGAGGAAATCAAGCCTGGCGATATTGTCGAGATCGCCGTTGCCGATCATGCCTCCCATCGACCAAATGGTTTCGTATTCAAGCGACGAGGTGACATATTGCCCTTGCTTATCGACAAAGACATTGGAGCAGTCGATGATGCACTGCGAGCAGCCCTTATGGGTGGTCTGACCGCCCCGGCTTTTGATCAGCTCGGCCATGGTTTCGCCGCTGATTTTTTCGATTTCTTCGAATTGGCCGGTCCTGGCGTTGCGGGTTGGGAAAGCGCCGGCACTGTTGATCGCTTCAGCCAGCACCGCGGTACCGAACTCGGGCAGGATCTTGCCGCTGAACTCATCGGCTTTCACGGCTTTTGCGTAGGCTTTCGCAGCCTTGCGGAATGGCTCCGGCTCGGCGCAGACGGTCTCGACCGCACCGCTTCGGTCGACGATGATGGCCTTCAGACCTTTGGCGCCCATCACCGCCCCCAGGCCGCCGCGACCGGCAGCACGGCAGGGGCGGCCATCGAGATCGGTGGACTGGATCGAGGCTGCGAGCAGTTGCATGTCGCCTGCCGGGCCGATGCAGGTAATGCTCTTGCGGTCGCCATGGATTTGCCGTAAGGCGTCGACCAGGGCGTAGGTCCGCATTCCTTTATATTCTCCGGCCTCGGTAAGCCGGGCCGAGCCATCGCGGTCAATTTCAAGAAAATAAGGTCCGGCAGTGCTTTGGCCTTCGATAATGACGGCCCCGATCCCCAGCCTTGCCAGGGAAAAGGCGACCGTGCCGCCGACGTTGCTCTCCTTGATGGTGCCGGTCAAGGGGCTCTTCGCGCCGACCGAAAGCCTGCCGGTATTGACCAGAGAGGTGCCGGTGAAATAACCGGGGGCGAAGATCAGCTTGTTTTCCGTGCCCAGCGGATCGCACTGGGCCGGGACTTCCTCGGCGATAAAGGTCGATGTCAGCGCCCGGCCGCCGAGGTTTGTGTACTTATCCGCTGTTTCCGTCCTGATGGTGAGATCCGTCATATTGATTCGAAGAAATTGCATACTCTCCTCCTTGTATGAGTTGATCGGGCTGAAGCTCAGATTTCAATATCGGCAAAGGTCTCTTCAACCCGGTGCAGCATTTCATCCAATATTTCGTAGCTGACATTCAGGGCCGGTTCGATCCTGATCGATTTGGCGTTATTGAGAGTTCCGGCGGTCAGCACCTTCCTGCTGAAAAGGCCGGAGGCCACTTTATAGCCGATTTCGTCTGTTGGGAAGACCATTGCCAGGAGCAGTCCTCTGCCGCGGAACTCGGAGAGAATCCGGGGATATTTTTCCTTTAAGGTCTTGAACCTGGCCATGATGTATTCGCCTTTCTGGGCAGCCTGGCCGGCCAGATCCTCCTCGAGGAGAACGGTAATCTGGGCCAATGCTGCAGCGCAGGCCAGCGGATTGCCGCCTGTCGTCGTGGTGTGCATGAACGGATTGGGCTCCATGCATTTCCAGATCTTGGCAGTGGAGAAAAAAGCCGACATCGCGACCACGCCGCCGCCGAGAGCCTTGCCGAAACACATGATGTCGGGAGTGACGTTCCAGTGGTCGACGCCGAAGATCTTGCCGGTGCGGCCGAAGCCGGTCTGCACCTCGTCGGCGATCAGCAGGACGTCGTATTTGTCGCAGATCTCACGCAGCCGAGGCCAGTATTCATCCGGCGGTACCACGGCTCCCGCCTCGCCCTGGATCGGTTCGACAACCACCCCGGCAATGCCGTCGCCGACAGTTTGAGAACAGCGAAGAACCATTTCCACCGCGTCGGCATCGCCGAAAGGAACCTGACGCACACCTTCAAGCAGGGGTAAAAGGGGCTGGCGGTACACCGATTTGCCGATCAGGGAAAGCGCGCCCAGGGATTTGCCGTGGAAGCCGCTCAAGGTGGAGATAAATCCTTTGCGGCCGGTGTAGAGTTTGGCGAGCTTCATCGCCCCGTCGACCGCTTCGGTGCCGCTGTTGGCAAAAAAACCGTACTGGATATCGCCCGGGGTAAGTTTGGCGATCACTCGAGCCAGATGAGCCCTGAGCGGATCGAGCATTTCCTGGCTGTATTGGGGGTTTCGGTCGAGCTGGGCCTTGGCTGCTGCGACTATTTTCGGATGGCGAATGCCCGGCGAGTAGAGGCCGAATCCGCCAAGCATGTCAATGTATTCACGGCCGAGGACGTCGCGCAGAATCGACCCTTCGCCATACCAGTCGGTGAGGGCGAAATCATCGGTCTCGGTCACCGATTTGCGATATTCGAGGAAGCCCTTGTTGATGTGGTTGGCGAAATTCTGGTAGGTGGTCTCCGCTACCCAGCGCCGGTCCTGATCGGAAAGGTCTGATTCCGGCGTGCCGATCAATCCGAGCATTTTTTGCGCTTCCGTATAGGCCAGGTTGATGTCGCGGTCCGACGGTTTGCAAGGGGTGTTTACTGCTTCGGGTTCCAGGGTCATGGGAGTTCTCCTCGGTTGGTATTCTAGCGAAACGTGGTTGTTTTCAGCGGTCGGTACGAATAATGCTGCATTCCTTACTTGATGATTGCCGGCGGCTCAAAAACAATTAATTGATCGATCAGTAAATAACAAGAAAAAAATATGACCTGTGCTTTTAACCGCTTTTTTGTTTGCCTTTCGGGTGGTTATTTTTTCTTTGAAGGTAAGGTACAGCAGGTGTGCCGCGTAGGTTGGGCTGTGAAGCCCAACATCCCAAAAAACGTTGGGCTTCACAGCCCAACCTACAACTACCGGAAATATCGATAAAATTATTGAACTCGCAGGGTGCATTTCATGCACCGTTTACCTGTTAAAAATGGCCCGTTTTCAAAAGAGCAAGAAGGGCTTTCTTCGCCGTTTCGGCGAATTCTTCAAAAGGCCGAGCTTCGTTGAGAAACTGTGCGTGGAATTCCAGGCCCTCCATCAAGGTGACAATGTAGTCGGCAGCCCGGCGACTGTCGCTGACCTCGATAATGCCCTTTTTATTGAAGATATCGAGCTGCTCCTGAAGATAATTCCTGAGCCAGGCGAACATCTTACGCAATCGTTCAAGCGTGCCCTTGTCGCGGAAGCTCTGGTAATAGAAGCCGAAATGCACTCCGGGGTCGACGGTGCGCGACCATTGCAGGGAGAAGATCTTGTCGATCAGGGCAGTGAATCGCTCCTCGTCGTCCTCTATATGATCGAATGCCAGCAGATGAGTGGATTTGAATTTTTCGATCATCAGCTCGACCAGTTCAGACGTCAGATTGTCCTTGTTTTGAAAATAGTGAAAAATAAGACTGGTGTGGATATTGAGTTTTTTGGCGATCTTGCTGAGGGAAGCGCCTTCCAGGCCCTCTTTGATGAGGACGTTGTAATAGCTTTCCAGAATTTCCGGCTTACGGAGGGCGGCGGTTTGATTTTTTCTGTTTGGCATAGCGTTTTTTTGCCCACTTAAGGGAATTAAAGTTCAGGTTTCCATATTCTGCCTCAATATACTTTGTCAAGAAAAATGTCCGATGAAGCGGGTAGGGTGCACTGCGTGCACCTTCCAACTAAATCCTGTGGCGCCGGACAAGTTTCTTGACATTCGCGCGGCAAAACGGTTAACCAGAGTTTTATTGATGGTTAACCATTAAAACGTAAAAAGAAAATGAAAAATAAGATAATGGCAATACTGCGGGAATCCCCGCAACCACTCTCGGGCGAAGAGATCGGCCGACAGCTGCAGGTCTCGCGGGTGGCCATTTGGAAGCATATCGATCAGCTGAAGAAGAGCGGGATCGAGATAGAGTCAACGGCAAAAGGCTACCGCCTGCTGGCGACGCCCGACGCCCCATTCCCCTGGCTGTTCGGGGCCCGGTCGTCCCTGATTCATTATCATCCCGAACTCGATTCCACCATGAATCGGGCAAAAGAATTGGCCCGCGCCGGCTGTCCGGAATATACCGTGGTCATCGCCGACCGTCAGACAGAGGGGCGGGGGAGGATGCAGCGGGTCTGGCAGTCGGAAGAGGGCGGACTGTATTTTTCCATCGTGCTCAGGCCGTCGCTGATCCCCAAGGAGGGGCCGTTGGTCAATTTTGCCGTGGCGCTCGATCTGGTCGAAGCCCTGGAGCAATGCTGCGGTATTGCCGCCCAGGTCAAATGGCCGAACGATGTCCTGGTCGATGAGCGCAAGATTGCCGGGATCCTGTCGCAGATGGAATTCGAGGCCGACCAGATCACCTTTATCAATATCGGTATCGGCCTCAATCTCAACAACCGGCCGGAGGTGGCCGATAAGCCCGCAGTCTCCGCCCTGCAGCTTACCGGCAGGCGTGTTAACCGCGCCGAGGTGCTCTCCTGTTTTCTCGATCTCTTTGAAAAGCGGATGGCGACGTTTTCCCGGCCGGGCGTTATCGAGGCCTGGAAGGCCAGGACCGTCACCCTCGGGCGGAGGGTGACGATAGCCACCGTCCGCGACACCTATGAGGGACTGGCCGTCGATGTCGATGAAGACGGCGGACTGATTCTTGAAATGGCGGATGGCATGCGGCGCACCGTTTTTTACGGCGATTGTTTCCACTCGTAACCCCCACAAGGGTCCCCGGGGCGGCTATCTCTTTGGCTTTCTCGCCTGTACCTGGGTGGTCGGTAAGATTTCGGAGGTGTCCGGGCGACGGCAGCTGGCGGCGTTTTTTGCCGCCTGTGCCTGCTCGCGGCCGGGCGGCTGCCGGTCATCGCCCGGGCCTTCTGCGTACCCGGCAGGAGGAGTAAGGCTATAAAAGCAATTATATAATAACCTCGCTGATACATGCACATGGATGATGCATTCATTTGAGTAATGTCACGACGACCTAGTCGCTAAAAGTTCCGCGAGCATTTCAGTATGGAAGATTCCCCGCCGGAACGCCTCGCTGGCCATCACCGCCGTACCCAGCGGAATGGTGGTTTTAATGCCTTCGATGGTGAATTGCTTCAGGGCCTGATCGAGACGGTCGATGGCCTGGCGGCGGTCCTCTCCTCGGGCGATGAGTTTCGCCAGCATGGGATCGTAGAAGGGAGAAACCGCAAGACCGGACTCCATGGCGTGGTCGAGCCTGGTGTCTTTCGACAGGGTGGGAAAGGTGATTGTCCCGATTGTCCCCGGCGACGGCAGGAAGGTCGACGGGTCTTCGGCGTAGATGCGGGCCTCGATGGCGTGGCCGTGGATGACGATATCCTCCTGCCGCAGTTGCAGGGGCTCGCCCATGGCGATGCGCAGCTGCTGTTGCACCAGGTCGATGCCGGTGACCATTTCGGTGACCGGATGTTCCACCTGGATGCGGGCGTTGACCTCCATGAAGTAGTACCGGCCTTCGGCGGAGCGGATGAATTCGACCGTTCCCGCGTTCCTGTAGCCCATCTCCTTCAGGATCCGGACCGACCAGGCGCAGAGCCGCTCCCGCTCTTCCCGCGTTACCGCAGGCGACGGGGCCTCTTCCACCACCTTCTGAAAGCGTCGCTGCACTGAGCATTCCCGTTCGCCCAGGGCGACGTAATTGCCGTAGTGGTCGCCCAGGCACTGGATCTCGATGTGTTTCGGGGTTTCGATCCGCTTTTCCACGTAGACATCCGAGGAGCCGAAAGCCGCCTTGCCGATACCCATCGAGGATTCGAAAATCCTGGCGATTTCCGCGGCATGGTGAATGGGCTGGATGCCCTTGCCGCCGCCGCCCTTGTCGAGTTTCAGGAGCAGGGGCGGGCCGTGTTCGGCGAACAGTTTTTCAATCTCAATGAGACTCGTCACATTGCCGATACTTCCCGGAGTGACCGGTACTCCCAGCCGGTTACCCAGGTTGCGGCAGAAGGATTTGGATTCGATATCCCGGATCACCCCCGGCGAGGGACCGACCCAGATCGTGCCGGCATCCTCGACCGCTCCGGCAAAGGCCGCGTTTTCCGATAAAAAGCCGTAGCCCGGATGCACGGCGTCCGCCCCGGACTCGGCCACCGCCTTCATGATGCCGGCAATGTGCAGATAACTCAGCGGCGGCGGCGATTTGCCGATATGGATCGCCTCGTCCGCCGCGCGCATATGCGGCGCGCCGTTGTCGGCATCCGAGTACACGGCCACGGTTTTGATCCCCAGTTCCCGCGCCGCCTTGAAAATCCGCAGGGCGATTTCGCCCCGGTTGGCTACAAGCAATTTTTTCATCTTTTTTCCATCGTGTTGTGTTTTGCGCCTTTATTCTAGGCCGCGTCGATCGCCACCATAGCATCTCCGACCTGCAGCTCATCCCATTCCTTGACCAGAATGCTCCGTACCGTACCGGAACGGTCGGCCGTCACCGGGATCTCGGTCTTCATGCAGTTGATCACCGCCACTTCCTGGCCCTGTTCCACTTTGTCGCCTACGGCTACCACCACCCTGGCAACGAGACCGGGCATGGGGGCCATTATGTTTTGTTCCATTGTATTTTCTCCTTTTTCTGTTGCGATCCGTGCCTGTTTCAAGGACCCCTATTTGGTTATTGCATCTTCGCTGTACTGCGCCTTTTGCGTTTTACGCGCCTCAATTGCCTGTTCCCTTGTGCAGAGGGTGAAGGCGAATTTGTCGCGCGAGGGGGTGCCCTGGCCGATCTTCCAGAGGTCGGCGTAAATCACCTGCAGGACGTTGATGTAGCCACCGAGGGTCGGGCCGTCGGCGATCAAGAGGATCGGGGTGTTGCCGCACAGGTTCATGGTGCCGCGGATGGCATAGCCATGGTCGACGATGTTGGAGGGATGACTGCCCCCCACGCCGCCGTCCTTACGCGCAAAGAAATAATCCGGCACCGGGGAAATACGGTACGCCGACCGGTTCGAGGTGTGCTGGATCTTGTGCTCGCTGCCGTAGAGATAGTCCATGCCTTCCCCGGTCACATAGTCCGGACAGGTGTTCGGCCCGGGAACCGCCCGCAGTTCCCAGACCCGCGAATACTCGGGCATGTAGCTCTTTTTCAGTTTTCTGCCGGCAAGGCTTGTGAGACTTTGCGAGGGTGTGCCGGTCCTCAGGAGATCGCCGGCCGCAAGTTTTCTGCCTTCAAAACCGCCATAGCCGCCGAAGATGCAGGTCGACTTGCTGCCCAGATAGGCGGGAACGTCGAAGCCGCCGGCAACCGCCAGGTTGGACCGGAAGCCGAACTCGCCGAAAACCCCGATATTCAGGTGATCGCCCTTGTTCACCGGGACCGCTTCCCACATCGGGATGGCTGCGCCGTTGACGGTCGGTTTCATGTCCGAGCCGCACAGACTCATCACCGTATCCTGTTGAAATTCTATTTCGACATAGCCGCCGGCGATTTCCAGACCGGCCTCGGTAATCGGATTGCCGACCAGCAGGTTGGCGAACTGCATGGACATATTGTCCATCGCCCCGGAAGCGGCCATGCCTTTGCTCAGATAGCCGAGCCGCCCCGGCCAGTCTTCCACTATGGTTTCAATTCCTGGTTTGATAATGTGCAACATATCGTCGATCTCCTTTGCATTAAAGGCGGGGGGCCGTTTGCGCGCCTTTTGCCTGCCTTGCCTGAAATTCTTCCGTTTCCTGCAGAACCGCAGGCGATTGAACGAATTCGACATAGTCCTTCACCACGATCTCGCCCGGTTCGATGTCGTATTCGTAGTCGGTCTTGTCATGGACATGTTCGTAGATGCGCAGAATCTCCGCCTCGCTGGTCTCATGGAATTGAATCCGGTCGCCGTTGACATAGAGAAAGGGCGACTCCTTGAACAGCGGATGTTTCTGGGCGAACTGAAAAACCGGGATGGTTCGGCCGAACAGTTGGTAGCCGCCGCCGGTGGCGGTGGTGTAGGTGAATACGCAGGGGCCGCCGATGCCCACTGTCCCTTCCGGGGTCCAGGTCCGCGGCGGGTTGTATTTCGGCACCACCAGCGCGCAACGGGGATCCATGGGCCAGAAGAAGCCGCCGCCCGGCCAGAAGCCGCCGCCGGAATTGTACCACTCGGTGCCGAGGAGGGTTTGCTTGACCTCCGCCGCCGTCATGCCGTTGCACATGGCGATGTATTCGAGATTGTAGCCGTCGATCACATTCGGCGCCTCGGGTCTGACTTCCTTGAGGTATTTCGCCACGCATTTCTTCGTCTCGCTGTCCTCGAAGGCGATCGGCAGGTGGATGAGGCGGGAGGGCATGACGATATGGTCGACATCCGCCAACTCCGACTCGAATTTTTTAATCATGTCGATCAACAGCCGCACATCGAGGATTTCCGGGTCGAAGTGGAGCATATTCGTCCGGATGCCGGGGAGGGTTTCGATGAATCCCTCCGGCGCCGCCTCGCGAATGCGGGCATCGATGGTCTGGATTCTGAAGGAGTCGAGCAGGTTCGCCCGCTGGTCCCTGCCGTACTCGACCTGCAGAAATCCGTCGCCGGCCTGCCGGAACAGGACTTCCAGGCGCGTGGCGGTGGCCGGCAAGGTGTCGAGGATGACCTCGTAACGATTCGTTTCCATTATTCTATTTCTCCCTTGCCGATGATGGACATTGCTGCCCCGGGAACCGTCTTTTCGCTGAATCCGAGCATCCGGTAGAGGGCAAATCCGCTGATTGCGCTGCACGGCGACGAGAATGACGCTACCGCCGGTATATTCATCATCACAATACCGACGATCACCGCACCGAACCAGGCGATCAGGCCGCGCGAATTATAGTTTGGATAGTCGCCGTCATTTTTCGAGGCTTCGGCCGGATGCTCGTCGTCGGCTTCGTTCAGCATATACGCCAGGGCAATGGCAACCCAGGCCACGACAAAAACTCCCTGATAGGCCAGGGCCTGGAGCAGATAGCTGAATACGTCGACAAGCATCAGCACATACACGATACAGCCAACGACCACCGCCCAGAAATATTTCGACAGTTTGATGCCGAAAGCCTGCTTGCCCAGCGCTTCGAGGTTGACTGAAGCCAGATAGTAGTTGGCGGTGTTGATTCGGGTTTGCGTAACCCAGACGAAGAGAAGACCGAAGCCCCCCATCATGATGATGATGGCCTTGACCGCCGACACCTCGGACAGGGCTCCGTCGATCGGAATGGTATTGACGAGGAAGATTCCCGCGACTCCGCTCAACAGAAATGCGGCAATATAGAAGGGCGCTCCGAAGTTGAACAGCGCGTGATAACGCTCATCGGATTTCTTGCCGAACCGGGCGTAATCGAAACAGAACATCATCAGAATCCACACCCCCATGTAGGCCACATAGACATGCCACCATCCCATTGCCGGGGCTCCGCCCTGAGGCACCGATGTCAACCATGCGTTGCTGTAGCCGTATTCGTTGATTGCCAGGCCGACGCAGGTGGCGAGGCCTAAGAGGTAAACGGGAAGCAGGACGCCGTTGAATTTATCCAGCCAGTGCTGGACGCTGCCGAAAACAAGCGGCACGCTTACCACGACGACAATCAGTGCCGCGGTCTTGTAGCTGAGTCCCGGTTGGAAAAAATTGGCAGCCATCGCGATGACCGACCCTTCGAACACCGCATAGTAGATTGCGGTTGCAGCAAAGATAAGGGTGGCAAGGGCAGATCCCGTCCTGCCGAATAGAATGCGCGAGAACAACGAAACCGACGATCCGGTACGGATGGCGTAGCGACTGATGACCATGTTGATCGCCGCGTAGGTGACAACAGAAAGGCCGATGCCGATGAGCGTATTGACCGTGCCGTATCCCATCGCAAGGGTTGCGGCAACCACCACGTAAAACATGGCGCTGCAGCAGCTCCACCACGCCATCGTCAGCGAGAAGTGAGAGGTTCGACCATCCTCAGGTACCGGACTGCATGCATAATCCAATTCAGCTTCACTGAGCTCTTTGATTTTTTTCGACATAAAATTCTCCTTTGTTGAGTTATTTCAGGTGAAACGTACGCTTTCAGGCCGGTGCCTCGATGGCATAGCCGTTTTCGCCCAGGACTTTGCGGATGGCGGTCACAATTGCTACGCCATTGGCGCTGTCCGAGTGCACACATATCGATGAGCCGGAAATGGCGATGTCGCTGCCGGCCGTGGTCGTCACCTTGTTGTCCCGGACCATGCGCAGCACCCTGGCGGCTACATCCGCCGGCGCATGGGCAGCGTGGTGCCGGGTGATGACCAGATTGCCGTCCCGGTCGTAATCGAGATCGGAATAGATCTCGAAAACTGTGGGGATGCCGAATTGGTCGGCGATCTCCGCAAGAACGCCCTTTTTCATGCAGTAGAGAAAGGGCGTGCCGTCCAGGTCGCGAATCGCCGTGCAGAGTGTTTTCGCGACATCCTGGCGCAGGTGGGCCATGCCGTAGAGTTTGCCATGGGGCTTGACATGGTGGAGACGCATGCCCGAGGCGTGGAGGAAGCCTTGCAGCGCGCCGATCTGGTAGATCAGGTCGCAGTACAACTCGTCCATGGCGATATCCATCGTTCGGCGGCCAAATCCCTGCAGGTCGGGAAGGCCCGGATGGGCGCCGACCGCCGTACCGTGCTCCCCTGCGAGAAGCACCGTCCGGCGCATGGCGCAGGGGTCGCCGGCATGAAAACCGCAGGCGACGTTGCTGCTCGAGATCAGCGGCATAAAGCCCGCATCGTCGCCCAGGGTGTACATGCCGAAGCTTTCTCCCATATCCACATTCAGATCTATTTTCATGATGAGGGTCCTTTGCCGATAGGTTGTTGCCGAATCTGCGCTTAATATGTTGCTGTGATGCGTCCGGCTTATGATGTATGGTAAAAGCAAAGGATGGACCAGAACGCAAAAGACCTTGCGTATAGATTTAACTAATTGAAATTATATACTAATAATTGAAAAATTAGTTATATTAGGCCGGAGGCGGCGCGACATCGATAGCGCCGAGATCATGGAAAATCCTGCGGCGAACTGGAGGGAGGAGGGCAAGGTTTTAATGGAGATGGCGGGGAAGGATGGCGGCGACATGCGCAGACCGGCATGCGACGTAAATGTCTTTCCACCATGGGTGTACATGGATCAAAGCGATTGGCCTGGTATCCAGCACAAATACCTGGAGGTCAAAAACTGCTGCGGGACTACTACCGGAGTCGCGACATTTACGTCTTTGTCTCTCATAGCGATGACATCCTAGTAAGTTTATAAAATAATGGATTTTATTTATAGTAATCTCGGTATAATCGCTTGCGGTTCATTGCCATCCGGACATTTATGTCGCAAGCCGATTGTATTCGTTACCGACAACCCGGCGCAACCACGTTGAAGATATAAGAGGAAAAACTCGGTAACAAGCAGTTCACTTGGTATATTTATTGCGATAAAATAAACGCGAGAGCGTTTTGCTCTCGGTAGTTTTTCGCCAGAGGAGAAAGTCATCCGTGAAGAGCAATACCCCTCTGTTCCCATTCCAGCTTATTCGGCGCGGTCGTGTTCTGCGTGTCATTCTTGCCTCCTTCTGCGCTCTTTTTCTGTTCTTGACAGCTTTTCAAGCCCAGACCGAGGAATTGCCGGTTAACAGTTACTATGGTCGCTATGACGCTTCCCAGAAAAAACCCGGTTTTCCGGCCGCCGGCCTGACGGGGCCAAAAACGGAAAACTGGTCTCCCGTTCGCCCGGCAAAAGAGTACCATGTCGGCATTCTCCTGCCGCATCTGAACGATTCCTACTGGGAGACCGTCAATTTCGGGATTGTCTCCTATGCCGAAAAGCAGGGCATCCGGATAACGGTGTATCTGGCCGGCGCCTACACCGATCTCGGTAACCAGAGGAGCCAGTTGCAGACTTTGGTTGCCAAGGACAAAACCGATGGAATTATACTGGCCTCCGTGGATTACCAAAAAATGGATCCTTTTGTCGCCGAGGCCGATCGGGCCGGGGTCCCGGTAGTGGCGCTGATCAACGACATCTATGCCCCGGCAATCAAGGCCAAGTCCATGGTTTCCTTTCACGAGATGGGCTACAAAGCGGGGGAGTACGTGATGCATCGTGCCGGAGAAAAGGACTTTTCCGTGGCTTTTTTCCCCGGCCCCCGGGAGTCGGGATGGGCCTCGGATACGTACCATGGCTTTCTTGCAGCGGTTGCCGGACTGAAGGCGGATCGGCAGAATGTGACGGTTTTCCCGCCGCTGTACGGAGATACCCGACACGATGTGCAGCAGATGCGACTGGACGCCCTGAATAAAAAGCAATACCACGGTGTCGATTACATTGTCGGCAATGCCGTTGCGGCAGATGAGGCGGTTTCCTATCTTGCCGGTCATCGGCAGATCCATCCGGATGCAAAGATCGTCGCCACCTACCTGACCACGACCGTCTACGAGCAGATAAAAAAAGGCCTCATTCTGGCCGCGCCGTCGGATCAGATCATCTCCCAGTGCCGGATTGCCGTGGATATGATGGTGAGAATTCTGAATGGGAAAAGGGCCGGTATCGATTTTCCCTTTCGTGCTTCCGCCTTGATTCCTCTTATCACCACCGACACCATCGGCATGTACGAGTATGAAAGGCTCTTTGGCGATCGTAATTTCCAGCCGGTGTACAGCGAATTTGAACCGCCTTCGCAGGCCGGCAGACCCTACGGCCCGCAGCAGCGCGATGACGATGCTGCAAAAAAGAAGTAACTATGGGAACCCGTATGGCAGGATCTGCAATGGCAAAACAAATAAAAAATCATCGGCAAGACCGTTCCATCGCCAGGCGGTTGACCGTGAGCCTGATGATCACGGTCGGCATCGTCTCCTTCATGACCGTCGGCCCAATATATTACCAGGAAGCCCAGAAAAACAAAAAGGAGCTGGAACAAAAGGCGGACGATATCATCGCCTATCAGATCGGCGTCCTCGCCAAACCGCTCTGGGATCTTGATCGGCAGGCCACAAGGATCGTCGGCGAAACAATCGTCCAGAATGAACTGGTGGCCCGGCTGACCATCAAGGATTATTTCGGCCGGGTGGCTTTCTCGTATGAGAATCCCGATCTTTCAGGGTCGATCAACCGATCGGCCGAGGTCAGGCACCATGACGATTTCGTCGGCGACGTGTTTATTTCCCTGACCGACAAGTATTGGCGAAACAAGAATCATAACCTCCTTACTTCCTTCGTCATCACCATCTTTTTCATCCTGTGCGCCCTCACCCTTGTTTCCGGCCTGCTTGTCCGCACCTATCTGCGCAAACCGCTCGACCGGCTGAATGCCATGGTCGGAGCGTATGCGGGGGGCGAGTATGAGGCGATCGACAGTTATCAGCCCTATACCGAATTCAAGCCGTTCACCCAGGTCCTCGATCAAATGGCCAGGCAGATTGTCGGCCAGCTGAAGGACCTCGCCACAGCCGAAGAAAAGTACCGGTCTATTTTCGAGAACGCGATTGAAGGCATATTTCAGTCGTCTCCTGAAGGGCGCTATTACAGCGTCAATCCTGCCATGGCCGAGTTGCTGGGGTATTCGTCGCCCGCCGAACTGCTCTCTTCCATCACCGACATCGCGACCCAGACTTATGTGTCGGCCGACGACCGCAAGCGATTGAACCGATTGCTCGACCAGCATGGTCGAGTGATCGAGTTTGAAACCGATCTGCGTCGAAAGGACGGTACCGTTATTTCGGTGGCCATCTCCGCCAGGGCCGTACGGAACGACGGCGGCACCACCCTCTTTTATGAAGGGTATCTGGTTGATATAACCAGAAGAAAAAAAGCAATCGAGGCCCTGCATCAGACCACGGAGCAACTGGCCCTGCTGCTTGAGTCGCTGCCGATCGTGGCGTACACGGCACGAGCCGGGGGCGATTTCGGCATCAATTATGTCAGCAACAGCATCGAAGAAATCACCGGCTATGCGCCGGAGTGCTTCACCGGCGATGCGGCATTCTGGGCCGACCACCTCTTGCCCGAGGACGGCCGAAAGGTGGTCGACGAACTGCCGATATTGCTTGAAAAAGGCAGGCAACGTTGCGAATACCGCTTCCGCACCGCCGACGGCTCGTATCGATGGTTCGACGATACCCGGCGTCTTGTCCATTCGCCGGACGGGAGCTGCAGCCATATCGCCGGCACCTGGCGGGACGTGACCGAGGAAAAACGGCTGCGCAGCGAAGCCGACTATCGTCTGCAGCAGGTGGTGATGGCCGACAAGCTCGCCTCCCTGGGCCAGGTGGTCGCGGGAGTGGCTCATGAGGTATGCAACCCCAACAGTTTCATTGCCTTCAATGTGCCGATTCTTGAAGAGACCTGGCGGATTTTCACGCCGATACTCGACGACTTTGTCGAACAGAATCCAGGGTGGCGGTATCGCACGCTCAGTATCCATGAGCTTCGCCAGGACATGGAGCAAACCATCGAGCATATTAAAATCGGTTCGGACCGGATCAACAGGATTGTCTCCCATCTGAAAGATTTCGTCCGCACTGACGAAGGAATACCGCCACGCCTGATCCAGTTAAACGAGGTTGTCGAAAGCGCCTTCACCATTGTCGGCGCTCATGCCCGCAAATCCGTCGCTGCCATCGAGATATCGCTCCAGCCCGAGCTGCCGCCGGTTCAAGGTTATTTTCAGAAACTGGAGCAGGTCTTCACCAATCTTGTGGTCAACGCCCTGCACGCCATGCCGGTTAAAAGCAAGGGCAGGCTGAGCATTCGAACCGGGTACCTGGCACATTGCGGGGCGGTTATCCTGCAGGTCGAAGACAATGGCGCCGGCATGGAGCCGGAGACTATGGAACGGATTTTCGAGCCCTTTTTCACCCTTCGTCGGGATAGCGGCGGCACCGGCCTTGGCCTTTCGGTTTCCTACAATCTCGTCAAGGAACATGGCGGCGTAATCGGCGTACTGTCCCGTCCCGCCATGGGGAGCAGGTTTACGGTGTTTCTGCCCGTCACAGCCGAAACCCTGCTCGATTTTCGACCGGCCATGCTCTGTCTCCATCGTGACCCTGTTTTTCTCCGGGATCTGGTATCGTACTTTTCCGAGAGTGGCGAGACGCTCTATGTGCAAAACGATCTTGGGGGATGCTTCGAATGCCTCGAGCAGCATCCGGAAATCGATCTTCTTTTTGTCGATATTGCGACACTCCTGCCGACCGGTGTCCGGTTCCTGGCTGACCTTTCGGCCCGGTTCCCCCTGATCGCCCGGATTCTGCTGGGAAGCGGCGGTGTCGAAGGGATACGGCAAGCCGATCATATCGTCCATGCTCCATTTCAGGTGTCGCAGTTAAAAAAAATCATAGAACAAACTGTAAGGCAAAGACTATGAAAATACTGGTGGTAGATGATGAACAGGTAGCCGCGAGTTCCATCCAACTGTTCCTGAAGCGGCGCGATGTGCGGGATGTGGTTACCTGCGATAATGGCGCCGAGGCGATCGAACTGATCAAACAGGGTGATTTCGATATCGTCATCCTCGATCTGCTCATGCCGAATATCGATGGGTTTCAGGTCCTCGAAGCGACCAAACCGTTCGCTCCGTCGGTCGAATTCGTCATTTTGACGGCGATGGACGATATCGGGTCGGCCGTAAGGGCGGTGCGGCTGGGCGCCTATGAATATCTGGTCAAACCCGTCGATAACGACCGGCTGTTCATGGCCATAGAAAGGGCTTACGAGCGGCGGGGGCTGCGCGCCGGTCTGGCCGGCTCGTGCATCCGGGTCAAGGATGCGCAGATTCCTCCCGCCTTTGCCGCGATCATAACCCGCAATCCGAGGATGATCGAACTCCTGGCCTACGCCCAGATCATGGCCCGCAGCAACAACCCGATAATGATCACCGGCGAATCCGGAACCGGCAAGGAGTTGATGGCGCGGGGGCTGCATCGCGCCGGACCCGCGGCCGACGGCCCGTTCGTTGCGGTCAATGTCTCGGCGATTCCCGAATCGATCTTCGAAAGTCAGGTTTTCGGTCATGTCAAAGGGGCTTTTACCGGCGCAGGTTTAGGATATAAAGGTTTTTTTCAGCAGGCGGACGGCGGCACGCTTTTTCTCGATGAGCTGGGCGAATTGCCGCTGCGGCTGCAGCCCAAGCTGCTGCGGGTTATCGAGGAGCAAACCATTGTTCCCCTGGGCTCCCATAAGCCGATCCCGGTGAATGTGCGGATTGTCTCGGCGACCACGGTCGACGTCGATAAGGCGATGAAAGAAGGTAAGTTCCGGCTGGATCTCATGTGCCGGCTGAAATCGGTCCATATTCATCTCCCGCCGCTAAGGGAGAGGGATGGCGACATTCCTCACCTGGTCGACCATTTTTTCCGCCAGGCCTGTGAACGGTATCAGAAAAAACTTTGCGGTTTCACTTCAGCCGCCATGGAGTTGCTGATGAAGAAAGAGCTGCCGGGAAATATCCGTTCCCTGGTTCATGAAGTGGAAAATGGAGTATTGCTTGCCGACGGTGACCAGGTCGAACCCCATCATCTTGGGGCAACCAGGCAGACCGTGCCGTTATCTGTCCGCACGCTGTGCAGCTTGAAGGAAGATCACTATCGGCATGTTGCCTATATCATGGCTTCGACCGGGGGCGACAGCAACCGGGCGGCGAAAATTCTCGGCATAACGGTTCGTCAGGTACAGCGGCTGATGACCGGGATCAGGCAGACCCCGGGGTGCCGGGAACTGCTTGAGGATATGTGATTCGTATTTTTTCTTTGTGGTCGGGCTAAGCAGGGTGAAGGAAATGTACCCTGTGACAAAGCTTCTTGACAATCTTGCGGGAAAACTGTTAACCATGTTGTTGTTTATGGTTAACCGATTGCGGCGAAACGATCGAAATAAAAAAAGAAAACCATGAAAAATAAGATAATGGCAATACTGCGGGAATCCCAGCAACCACTCTCCGGTGAGGAGATCGGCCGACAGCTTCAGGTCTCGCGGGTGGCGGGACTGGCCGTCGATGTCGATGAAGACGGCGGACTGATTCTTGAAATGGCGGATGGCATGCGGCGCACCGTTTTTTACGGCGATTGTTTCCACTCGTAACCCCCACAAGGGAATGCCGGTTGTCGGTCAAAACAAAAAAATCAACATGATTGAGGCGAACATGAATAATCAGCTGGATCTCCATAAGCTTGTTTTAGCGTCACTGATGGCGGCACTCATAGCCGTTGGCGGCTACCTCGCTATTCCCATCGGCCCGGTACCGATTGTCCTGCAGAATCTCTTCGTCCTGGTGGCGGCTCTGCTGCTCGGCAGCAAGTGGGGCAGTGCCGGTGTTGCAGTCTATCTGCTGGCAGGGGCCTGCGGTCTGCCGGTATTTGCCGGTGGCGGCGGGGGACTTGGTCATTTGTTCGGTCCCCGGGGCGGCTATCTCTTTGGCTTTCTTGCCTGTGCCTGGGTGGTCGGTAAAATTTCGGAGATGTCCGGGCGACGGCCTGCGGCGGAGATCGCAGCGATGCTTGTCGGCAGCCTGGTCGTCTATGCTATCGGTGTACCCTGGCTGAAGATGGTGCTGGGACTCAGTTTCGGCAAGGCCCTGGCCGTCGGGATGTATCCTTTCGTGATCGGCGACCTGCTGAAAATCGTCGCCGCCTACGCGATCGTTAAAAGCGTCAGGCCGCTGCTGCATGGCGTACGCGGTCAAAAGCCGGTCGAAGCGCTGAAATAAACCAAGTCTCTATAAAGTCTCTATGGACATTATCGAAATCACCGGCCTGAAGCATTGTTATCCCGACGGGCGGACCAGCCTGGACCGGATCAACCTGGCCATTGCCCGCGGTTCCTTTGTCGTTCTGGCCGGGGCGAACGGCGCCGGGAAATCGACCCTGCTCAAGCACTGCAACGGCCTGCTCACTCCACTTGAGGGGACGGTTCGGGTTGCCGGGGTATCTGTGCTGCAGGACCCGCTGCACGCCAGGCGCCTGGTCGGCATGGTGTTCCAGGATGCCGACAGTCAGATCGTCGGCGAGACGGTCTACGACGATGCCGCTTTCGGGCCGGAAAATCTGAATTGGCCGACTGCGAGGATCAAGGAGAGCGTCGAGCGCGCCCTGCAGCTGGCGGGGCTTGCGGAGATGCACCACCGCAGCCCGCATCTGCTGTCCGGCGGGGAAAAGCGCCGTCTGGCGATTGCCGGCGTCCTGGCGATGGAGCCGGAGGTTATTGTGCTTGACGAACCCTTTGCCAATCTCGACTATGACGGGGTCCGCCAGATCCTCGCGCATATTGTCGCACTCCATGCGAGCGGCACGACCATCGTCGTCTGCGTCCACGATCTGGAGAAGGTGCTGGCCCATGCCGGGCGGCTGATCATCATGAGTGAAGGGCGGATCGTCGCCGACGGAGCGCCGGAAAAGGTCGTGCTCGAGGCGGAATCCCATGGGGTCCGCATCCCAGCCGCTGTCCGGTTGGGAGGTGCTTTAGAATCATGGCTGCGATAGTCTTCGGCTTCCGGCTGGAGCGCACGGTCCTGCATGCGCTCGATGCCAGGGTCAAGCTGGCTGCCCTGGTTTTTGTCAGCATGGCCGGGCTGCACGCCGGACTTCCGGCCCTCGGTCTGGCGTTTTTTGCCGCCCTGTGCCTGCTAGCTCTCGGCCGATGTTCACCGCTGCGCTGTCTTCTCGGGATGAAGTGGTACCTTGTCCTGCTTGGCTGTGTTTTTGTCGCCCGGACCTTGACGACGCCGGGTGATCCGATGTTTGACCAGCCCTGGTTGCCGGCCACCCGGCAGGGCGTTCATGCCGGGCTGCTCGCCGCCGGGCGGCTGCTGGTCATCGCCCTTTTCGGTCTGCTGGTCACCTTCACCACCCGGCCGTCGGAGATCCGCGCGGCGGTTGAATGGCTGCTGAAGCCGATTCCCTTTATTCCCCATCGCCAGGCGGCGACGATGATCGGCCTGCTCGTTCGATTCATTCCGGTCATTCTGTCCCAGTCGGCGGAACAGCAGGAGGCCCTGCGGGCCCGATCGATCGAAAACTGCAAAAATCCGCTGCGCCGCATCACTGCCCTCTGCATGCCTCTTTTGCGCCGGACATGCATCACCGCCGACCGGCTGGCGTCGGCGATGGAAGCCCGCTGCTACGGGGCGGAGAGAACCATTCCCTGCCGGCCCGTCACGGCAAGGGAGTGGTCGGCCCTTCTTCTGGTCGTTGGTTTCTGTACTCTCATGTACGGCATCTCATAATAGAGTTTAAACGAGCCGGGAGCTTTTCTGCCGACGTCTACTGAGGCCCATCAGGTAACCGGTAATCCAGGCAACGCTGATCACCCCTGCACCGCTCAAAAACCATTTCAGATTTGACGATGCCCGAAGTTCTTCATTTTCCTTGCTGAAAGTTTCCAGTTCGGTGTTAGCCTTCGTGAGCATCTCTTCGGTGTCGGAATATTTATTCTTGAGCACGAGTACATTGGCAGCATCGGATTCGAGGGTGGTATATTTTTCCTTCAGCTGCTGATGCTCTTCCTGGATATTCGCCAAGGTTTCTTTCAAAGAGCTGTTTTCCTTGTCCAGCGCATCAAGCTGGTCGGAGGCCCCGCCAGACAATGCCGACAGCTGTTCGTTGCGCTCTGTCAGTTTCTGCAGCTGGATGCTCTTCGGCAGGTCCTGAGAGATGAATCGTTTAAAAGCCCAACCCTGGTCTCCATCCTGAGTACGTACCGATAGCCAGCCTCCCTCTTCACCAAGAACCTCCAGCGGCTCATCCGATTTGAGCATCTTGATGATTTTGCTCGTGTTGTTTGGACCTGTTCGGAGGGTTATCTCGAAAGAGTCGGCGACATAGGAGGTCTCCGCCCAGGCCTTCTGCGTACCCGGCAGGAGGGATAAGGCTATAAAAGCAATTATAAGAGATGTTGTTTTTGTCATTCGTTCCTCAATGTATATTTATTCTTCCTTCATGATTGTAATAATTCGTTCATCAAGGCATGAGCACAAGAAAGTATTCATAGGTTGTTGAATACCTGTTTCATAAGTGAGCATCAATTGGTTAAATTCTAACTGTCTCTTTGCAGGCAGATTTATGGCTGGTAGCAACTGCATCTTTCCAAATACCGAATCTCCTTTTAATCAATTTTTATACCTTCCTTTTTGAACCGAGTTAATATTTTGTCTTTCAGCAAATAAGAATTATTTTGGGCCCAGGCTTGGCCAAGCACTAAAGATTTGTCCATTATTTCTGGAGTAAACGATATGATTTTTCTCCCTAAGTCGGTTTCATAAAAAGCTATTAGTTGAAGAATTTCTTCGTGTGAGTAGTATTCACAGTATAACAAAACCATATCTTTGATTAAGTCGCCATCGGGATCCATTCCAGCCTCAAACCAATTTATCGTCTCCTCCTGGATTACAGAAAAAGCTCTTGGTGAAACTTCAGGTTTTTGCTTTTTTAATGTTTCTATAGACTGGTTGGCTAAGTGTATTCCGAGTTTTTCACCAATCGCTAATGATCCTGTCACCTGTAATAATTTTAAAGTGTCTTCGTATTTTTGATCGGCTTTCGCCTGATCATCTTTGGCTCGGGCGACTGTTGTGTTATGGCTCTTTTCAGATCTGGAATTCATATTGGATCCGTCTTCCATAGGAACAACACCCGGAGATGATGCGCACCCAAAAAGGAATACAAGGCCAAGTATAACCAGTAGATATCTTATCATTTTAATATCCTTTATACATACCGACCAACTCACGCAAAGAACAATAAGCCATTTGTTCGTCCTCATTCTTTCACCATCCTGAGGCAAATATCAACACCTATTGCCTTGTGCATCACTTCTTCAGATGTCTAGCAAAAGATTGGCAAGATCGCAAGTTTTACGATCTTCTCTGCCTTCCTTCCTGGTGGAGGTGGGAATCTCACAGAGAACGTGGTCTACGAGCCCTTGAGCCGAGACTTCAGCGGCGGCAAAAGAACATGATCTGTTATTTTTCCCCTGTGGCGGGAAGCAGCTTGAACAGACTTGCTTGCGCCATGATTGTTTGCTGGGCTATTTGCTTCAAAGTTGCTACAATTCCCGGCGGAATGAAGTTGAAAATTTGCAGCAGGATGCCCGGGAGAACGGATTATGGAAAATATTGACCCATGGCAGACACGGCGGCCGAGAACAAGACCGGTGAATTTCGCACCGGCTTATACTTGGCTGCTGCTCATCTTTTCCTTGCCGGCCCTGCTTTTTGGTTGCCGGCAAGCTGAATCGCAGGTAACCCCGACATCGCCGGAGGCAAGGGAATTGGCATTGTATACCTTTGCCGAAGACATGCCGCAACCGGTGCTCGATGCCTTCACCAAGGAGTATGGCATCACCGTTCGATGCTTCTCCTTCCAATCGCCTGAGGAGGCAGAAGAGCACATCATGTCGGGAAAGGTTTACGATGTGGTCCTCATAGAAAACCAACTTTTTCCAGCACTGCTGGAAGGGCATTTTCTGGCTGAGATAGATCTTGCCAATTTACCGAATTTTAAGAACATATCTGCAAATTTCCGCGACTTGGCCATTGATCCCGGGAACCGATACTCGGTGCCCGCCTCGTATGGAACAACAGGTCTTGTGGTGCGCACCGACCTCGTCGGCAACAACCTGAAGGGATGGGCCGATCTCTGGGATCCGCAATATGCCGGCAAGATCGGCCTGCGGGCTCAACCACGTGAGATTATCGGCTTGACGCTGAAAACTCTCGGCTATCCCTTTGCTTCTGAAAATCCACGCGAGCTGGAGGCGGCGTTGAACCGTCTGCTGGAACTGAAGCCGGCCATTGCCCTCCTGGATATCGAGGCCGACGAGGCGGTCCGCAGACTGCTGCAGGGAGAGATAGCCATTCTGCACGGGTACGCCGAGGATTACCACGAGGCCCATGAGCAAAATCCCGCGGTTGCCTATGTTCTTCCGGTGGAAGGAACAGCTTTGTGGAATGAGAGTTATGCCGTCCCCGTCACCGCCCGCAACAGGCAAAACGCAGAACTTTTTATCAATTTTCTGCTGCGCCCGGAAATAACCAGCCAAATCATCAACGAAAAAAAATATGCTCAACCCAATGATGCGGCGCTTCCCTTGGTTAATCCGGAAATACGTAACAATCCGGTTGTTTTTCCAAGCGACCGGGAATTAAGAAACGGCTCCACTATCCTGCCGCTCAGTCCGGGTGGAAAAAAGTTGTACGCCGATATCTGGCATCGATTTATGACGGAGAAGCCATGATGCAGAAAACATTCTTGTTTGTGAGGAGTTGGCTGGTCGTGCTCGGCGGATTGCTGACGATGTGCCTGGCCAATGGTTGCGACAATATGGAAAATCCGAAAAATCCTCCCGCTCTGGCCAAGGAGCTGGTGTTCTACAACTGGGTGGAGGACATGCCGCGATCGGTGCTCGATGCCTTTACCAGGGAGTATGGAGTCAAGGTCAACTACCTTACTTTTGAATCTCAGGAAGAAGCGGTCAAAAATATTCTCAAAGGCAATGTCTACGATGTGGCGGTTCTGGAAAATCCGTTCATTCCCTCTTTGGTGGCGGCCAAACGGCTTGCCGAGATCGATTTTGATTATGTTCCTCATTTTAAAAATATTTCCGCCAATTTTCGCGATCTCGCTATCGACCCGGGTAACCGCTACACCGTTCCCTACCACTACGGTACGACCGGACTTTTAGTCCGTACCGATCTTATCGGCAATGCGGTGGAGAGCTGGACGGATCTTTGGGATCCTCGCTTTGCCGGCAAAGTGGCGTTGCGGCGCCAGCAAAGAGAGCTCATCGGTATCACTCTGCTGTCGCTCGGGTACGACTTGAATTCGGAAAAACCGGAGGAAGTCAATGCCGCTGTCGATCGTCTCATCGCCTTGAAAGAATCGGTCCTTTGGGTCGATGTCGATACTCCCAAGGCGGTGGCAAGGCTTCTCAGCGGCGAGGCTGTTATCTTATTGGGCTGGCCCCTGGATTATCAGATGGCCCACGGGGCTAATCCGGCTGTGTCCTATGTCCTTCCCGAAGAGGGCACCGCCTTGTGGAGCGATAACTATGTGATCCCGGCAAGCAGCCCCAATGCTTATACCGCCGCAATTTTTATCAATTTTCTGTTGCGGCCGGAAATCAGCGCCCAGATCGTCAACGAAAAAAATTACCCCACCGCCAACGAGGCTGCTCTTCCTTTCATCAATCCTGAAGTAAGGAACGATCCGGTGATTTTCCCGTCGGCGGAAGAACTTCGCCAGGCCCATTTTTTTCTGCCGGTACGGCTGGCGGAAAATTCGATATACAAGGAGGCGTGGGATCGTTTTCTTGCCGCTCCTCCCCCGCTTGGAGAAGACCGATGAATCCGGGACAACCAAGGCGCACATCCGGCAGCATGCGCCGGAAATTATTGACGGTCTTTGGCCTCGCCATGCTTATTCTGATGCTCTCGGGCATCTCAAGCCTGTATTTTCTGGTACGGCAGACAGAATATGAGGGATGGATGGGACGTCAGCGCGAGGCAACTCAGCGGGTCGCTCAGACCGTGGGGAACTTCATCGGCCGGCAACAGAATCTGCTGCACCTTCTGCGCCTCTTCGGGCTTGATACGCTGACCGATATCTCAAGCGAACTCGAGCAGTTGCTGGAAAAGGAGCCTGTTCTTCAGGAACTCGTGCATGTTGACTCAGGTGGCCGGATTATAGCGCGTGCCCCGAAAAACCAGAACATTTTGGCCAACCTGTTTACCATTCCTCAGTCGAACTGGTTTATAACCGCTCGCAATGGCGAAAGTTACATCGGTGACAGGCAGCTGTCGGCCACCGACGAACCCTATCTGTTTTTTTCCATTCCCGTGCAGGAAGGAGGGGTTATCGCAAGCCGACTGCGGATGAATATTTTGAACGAAGTGGTCGCCAATCTTCAGTTCGGCAAGACCGGTATCGCCTATCTGGTTAATCGGGATGGCAGGGTAATCGCCCATTCATCACCCCAGGTGGCTCTTGCCAATACCAGATTGGCGGAACATTCGGATGTCATCAGGCTTATCCGGGCGAACAGGGAAATGTGGTCCGGACATTACCGCAATTTCGATGGACAGAGGGTGATCGGCACGATGCTGCCCATTTCCGGGACCCCCTGGATAGCAGTCACCGAACTCCCTCTGATAGAGGCTCACGCCGCAAGCCTGAAAGCTTTATCGATCATAATCGCAGCTTCTTTGGCGATCGGCGCCTTGCTGGCGGCTCTCATTACCAGGTTCCTCAATCGCCAGTTCCTGCAGCCGATCGATCAGTTGCAGCAAGGCGTGCAGCAGATCAGCCAGGGAGATCTGGAACACCGTCTGGACGTGTCCGGTCCGGATGAAATTTGCAATGTGGCTGCAGCATTTAATGAAATGACCCTCCGGTTGCAGCAGCGTCAGCAGGAAATTTCCGAGCAAAATGCCGCCCTGCAGACAAGCGAGGCTCGCTATCGGGCTATCGTCGAAGATCAGACCGAACTGATCTGCCGATATCTGCCGGATGGCACCATCGCCTTTGTCAACGAGGCTTTCTGCCGGTATTTCCAGAGACAGCGAGAGGAGCTGCTCGGCAGCTGCCTTCTGCCATTTTTTTCGGTCGACAATCCGCCCTTCGACAGGGAACTGCCGGCCTCACTCGACATTGATAATCCCGTTGGAAGCATGGAATATCGGGTTGTTCGACCGAATGGGGAAACACGCTGGCTCTACTGGACGGATCGGGCAATTTTTGATTCGGAAGGAAGAATCCTTGAGTATGCCGGTGTCGGTCGCGACACAACCGACCGCAGGGAAGCGGAGGAGGCGCTGCAACAGGCCAAGGACGCGGCGGAAACCGCCAATAGAACCAAATCCTTGTTCCTCGCCAATATGAGTCATGAGATACGAACACCAATGAATGTGATCATCGGCATGACCCACCTGGCCAGGCAGGCGCAAGAGGATGGGAAGAGACAGTATTTTCTGCAAACGGTGCAGCATTCCGCCGAAAGTCTGCTTGGTATTCTTAACGACATTCTCGATTTTTCCAAAATGGAGGCCGGTCAACTGCATTTGAACAGTGTGTCCTTCGACTTGTATGAGCTGCTTGATGGTATTGTCGCCACCATGAATGAAGCCGCCGTCGAAAACGGCTTAAAACTGCACATCGCACTCCCGGAAGCATGTCCTGCCGCCTTTATCGGCGATGACCTGCGCTTGCGGCAGATCTTGCTCAATCTGGTCGGCAACGCCATCAAATTCACCCCCGCCGGTTCCGTCACGATCGGCGTTGCTCTTGAAAACACAAATGATAATCAGGGCAGAACGACATTGCATTTTACCGTGGACGATACCGGTATCGGTATCCCCTTCGAGAAACTATCGCTGATTTTCAACAATTTCGAGCAGGCTGATAATTCGTATGTCAGAAAATACGGGGGAACCGGGTTGGGGCTGGCTATCTGTAAGCAGCTGACCGCCTTAATGGAAGGCAGCATCTGGGTTGAAAGCTGGGTGAACGTCGGCAGCACTTTTCATTTCACCGTTCCGCTGCGACCTTCTTTACAACAAGTTTTGGCAGAAAAGAAGACTCGAGAAGTCGGTCCGGCTGCCGTGATGAAAAACCTGCACATACTCATTGTCGACGACAACGCAATGAACCGCGATCTGGCCGGCATGATACTTGAGGGCAATCGGGTGACCGCCGCCGGCAACGGCATGGAGGCGCTGGCGGCCTTGGCTTCAAACAGTTTCGATGCCGTACTCATGGACGTGCAAATGCCGGTTATGGATGGTCTCGCGGCCACTGCCATCATCCGGTCCGTGGAGCAGGGGACGCCTCTTGCCATCGAGTTACCGGACAATATGGAAGCTTCCCTTACAGAAAAACTGCAAGGCAAACATTTGCCGATTATTGCAATGACCGCCCACGCAATGAGTGAAGATAAGGAAATGTGCCGACGTGCAGGAATGGACGAATATATTACCAAACCCTTCCAGCCCGATAAATTTGCTTCTACTCTGCAGTCACTGATTATCTCTCCTCATGTCCCCTGTGCATCGAAAAAAGCAAACACTTCCGCCCAAAGCTTAAAAAGCAGCATGGCGTCCTGAATGACTGCATTAATCATCAGGTGTATTATGCTTCTCCTTGATGAAATTGATAAGATTGTGTGCAAGTGGGCACGGGAGATATTTACACCCTTATTTCCCATGAAAGATCACTTTTCTGTGATACTTGGAAATCGATATCAAAAAACTGTTTGATCACCGCGATGTTGGTCAGTGTATGACTGCTCGGTCGACTTGTTCTCATGCAACCTGAACCTGCAAGGGCAATGGGGATCAGGAGTTGATCGGCAAGGTAGGGCCCTGCCGGTGATCCCGCCTGTATATAATTCCTGACCTGCTTTATTGTTTCGGCTGCGACCTTCTCGGCACTTACATTCCTCCTGCCGAACCCGGTAAATGTCTCTGTCAGCTGGTCTGAATGTACAAAAATAGTAAGGACGTTGCCGGGGCCGTATGTATCAAGCTGTACCTGTTCGATTTTTTCGTCACTTATGTGCAGCTCGTCCTGAACAACACGTAACTCCCGTCTGCCGATATGGCTGGGAAGTTGCGCGCAAACTGCCCGTGCCGAATATCCGATATTTGCAAGCGACAGCAGTTCTATCGGACGCAGGGCTTGTGCAGGCTCAATCGTAATTTGAAGTCGACCTCCACCGGCAGGGTAGAAGCCCGGGCGATCAAGTGTAGCCATGACCTTTGCGCCCATTTGATGCAGCAAAGGCAGAAAGGTCTTTTCGAGAAAATCAAAAGGTGGGGCCTTTGGGTTATGCGTACCGCCTTCGAGCACCAGATTGGAAGGGCCATCGGCCACGAGCAGGGCCGGAAGAATACACTGGAAAACAAGGGTGCAGCTCCCGGCAGTTCCAATAGAAAAATGATAGGAACCCGGGCGGATTTCGCCGGGTCTAAAGACCAGTTTTCCAGAGCCGATCTCCGCACCTTCAACCACAGCGCTGCCTATCTCTGCAGCTGCGCGAACAGCCGTGAGATGTTGTCTCATGAGACCCGGTTTTTTTCGATTGGCTCGAATGCCTGTTATAAGAAAAGGTTGACACGTAGCCATTGATAAGCCCAAGGTGCTGCGCAGGATTTGACCGCCGCCCTCTCCTGCGGATCCGTCAATTTCAATCATATTTTTTCTCCGGATTAAATTGGAGGACCATGGATTGCAACCCTATCCAACTATCTGGGCCCGATCCTCGTCTTTCCATCTTTCGTCATCTTTCATCCTATTGTTGCTGCCATTACGTTCATGCTTTACCCTATAGGGGATTCCATTTCTGCGGCTTTTACCACAGCAGCTTTGTTGCTGGGCGATCCGTTGTCACCATTCATCGGGAAAGCAAAATTTTCAGCCAAGATGGGAGCAACCAATGGAAGCGAACGAAATCACTTTGTTTGCCTTGAGCGACTCGCGATCATTCGGCGAACGAGTCGCCGGCAAACTGAACATCTCTCTTAGCGAACTGGAAGAGCGTGACTTTGCAGATGGAGAGCATAAAATCAGGCCGCTGGTCAATGTGCGCGGCCGGGACGTCTTCGTCATCCAGTCGCTCTACTCAGATATGCATCGCTCGGTTAATGACAAACTGTGCAGGCTCCTTTTTTTCCTGAGCTGTCTGCGGGATAATTCGGCGGCCAGGGTCACGGCCGTGATCCCTTATCTGGCCTATGCGCGCAAGGACCGCAAAACCCAGCCCCGTGACCCGGTTACCAGCCGTTATATTGCCGCTCTCGTGGAGGCGATGGGCACGGACCGGGTCATCTCCATGGACGTCCATAACCTTGTTGCCTATCAGAATGGTTTTCGCTGCCATAGCGACCACCTCGAAGCCACACCCCTCTTTGTCGACTACTTCGCCTCGCTGCTGCACGATAAGGACAAAATCGCCGTCATGTCTCCCGATACCGGCGGGATAAAGCGGGCCAGGCGATTCGGTGAGGCCCTGGCCCGAGCGCTGGACCTGCAACTCTCGTTTGCCTTTATGGAAAAGGAACGGGCCAAGGGCGTGCTCACCATAGGCCAGCTGGTGGGTGATGTCCGGGACAGCGCCGTGGTGATCATTGACGATCTTATCGCCAGCGGCGGTACCCTGCTTGGCTCTGTAGCCGCCTGCCTGGAAAAAGGTGCCGACAAGGTTTATGCCGCCGCCTCCCATGGGCTGTTTGTCGGTGCAGCCGATAAACTGTTTACCGGCGATGAACTGGAGCAGGTCATCGTCACCGATACCGTTCCGCCCTTTCGCCTGGACCATGATCTGGTCAGGCACAAGCTGGTGGTGCTGCCGGCCAGCGATCTGTTCGCGGATGCGATCCGTCGGATCCATGAGGGAGGATCGCTGCTTGAACTGTTAAACCGCTGATCAGGTCATTTCGTCGCTGTATTGAACGGCCAGCCGCAGATACTCCTCGGCCCGTCGGTGCCATTTATGGTCGTCCTCTCCTTTCTCCATGCGCCAGCAGGCAAGCCGGGTCCAAAGACAGGCCCGATAGCACTTGAAAAAGGCGACCAACAGTGGCGGCGGCGCATCACCCGTACAGGCTGTATAGCTCTGAAACAGGGGCTCTTCCACCCAATCGACACCCAGGCGGGCGCAACCCATGGCCAGAAAGGCCAGTTCGTCGACAGGATCGATGAGCCGCAAATGATAATCGAATACCAGGCAATCGAATATGACAGGCAGAGGCTCCAGACAGATGTGTTCCGGTCGAAGATCGCCGTGCCCTTCGACAATCCGCTTCTCCGCGACCCTCCTTTCCAGCATCTTCCGATGGTTGACGATAAACCTCCGCAGGGCCTGAAGAACCGGGATATACCGGTCGGAGAAGTCATACGGCGCCGCGACCAGCGCCTGCCGGTCGGTTTCGAGTGCTTTTTCCATTCTCCCGACGTATTTATCGCGATCGAGTGCAATGGGGGGACAGCGACTGTAAAAGCCGGTAAGGACGTTGCCGAGTCTGTCGATGTCTTCCGCTACAAGAAGGTCGCGGTCGATCAGTCGGTCAAGCATGCGTTCTGCCGGCAGGCGGCGCATTTTCACCAGCCAGTCCACTCTTCTTCCTTCACCGGCCAGCTGCATTCTGCCGCTGTCGATTATTGCCAGTGGAACGATACCATGATAGACATCAACGGCGAGTCGACGATTCAGGCGGACTTCCTCCCGGCAGTGGTGCCGACGGGCCTGGACGGTGCGAAAGTCCACATAGGGGTTGCAGACCGGTTTTTTCATTTTGTAGACATGCCGTTTGGTCAGAAAGAGCAATGACATGTGAGTCTCCAGTACTTCAATACTTTCCGGCCGCTCCGGATAAGCATCCGGTTGCCTGAGGCGGGCGAGCTTGTCCGTCAGATCCGGGCTGCTGTTTCGCTCGTTCCATCCTTCTGGTGTCATCATTTATGTCACTGGCATCGGTTGTAACTATTCAGCTGTTGTTCATCGGCCGGAATCAAGCATGCGCAACATGTCGACCACTTGATTGTCGCTGACCTGGGTGAAATCGCTGTAATAGGCCCCCACCGAACCCAGGAAGCTATCGCTGATCTCCAGTCCCACCACCTCGTCCACAAGCGGCTCCAGTTCGGCCACGCTGTCGGCGGGAGCGACCGGTATCGCCAAAACGATTCGGGCTGGATGGCGATCCTTTATTTCCAGAATTGCAGCCCGCATGGTCAGACCGGTGGCGATCCCGTCATCGACAATCACAGCTGTCTTGCACTCCAGCGGGAGCGGCTGCTTATCCCCAAGAAACCGCTCGCGCCGCGACCGTGCGGCCCGTCTCTCCGTCTCGATCGCCTGGTGGAGCCATTCGGGATCGACTCGCTCCTTCTCCCATCGGTTGCACACCGGATCTCCTGTCTCTGTAACGGCGCAAATGGCATATTCCGGATTAGTCGGATGGCCTATTTTTCTGGGGATGACCAGATCGATCGGCATCTCCAGCGATCTGGCCAATTCCACACCCAATGTTACCCCGCCGCGCGGAAGAGGAAAAATAACACCGGGCTTGCCCCGATAGTGTTTCAGTGCCTGAGCCAGCTGTTTACCGGCCTCGGTTCGATTTTTGAACAGCATAAAATCATCCCCCCTGTCAGCACGTGCACTCCTGTATATCCTTTCTCGCCTTTGTCTATATTTTCTTAGAAATGAAAATCCGATTACCGCCACAACTCAGCTATGGCCTCACTCCTCACTCTTCGAAGCTGGGATTAGGGTAATCAGTAAGAAAAAACATAACCACGAAACCTGGGGAAAGCTGCGCGCAGTTGTTGACGATTTCTAAATCTTTCTTTAACGCGAACAGTCGTAAGATGTTGTCTCATGAGACCTGGTTTTTTTCGATCGGCTCGAATTTTATAATTTCCCTGGGCATAGAAGTAAATTTCGACCGCCTTGCTCAGCCGAGGAGGGGACAGCGCCGACGTCGGCTGGAGCGACGTGTTATGTTATTGCTCGCTCATAGATCTCATATCCCCAATATCTTTTGCCTGGCTTTGATGGTCCAAGCCAGCCGCTTTTCCTCAGCTCCTTGGCGATGAAATGGTTAATGAACCCATGACCGACAAGCAAAATACTCTGATGTTCCTCTGCCAGTTCAACCAGCCTTGCCGCCGCTTGCCTTGCGCGTCTCCTTGCGTTCGTCAGAGATTCGCCGTTTTTATAAAATCATTTTTAAATTCAACGGAATGTCCACCACTGGCAAACCTCGCTTCAATCTCCTCACCCTGGAATCAACCATTGAGAAAGCATGGCAGCGCCTGATAAACGTTCAGATCGAGTGCAAGGATTTTCGGGATCTTATACCCAGATATGACCGGCCGCATTCGTTCTTCTTTCTTGATCCTCCATACTGGAACATTCCTGGCTATAAACACGATTTCAAGGAGCCGGATTTTCTTGAGTTGGCAGAGATTTTACATAAACTCAAAGGAAGATTTCTTATGACTATCAATGACACGGACGAGGTCAGAGACATCTTTCAGGGCTTTTTAATAAAGGAGGTTACGCTGAAATACTCAGTGAGTACAAAACCTCAATCCAGAGCAACTCAGCGTACTGAGTTGCTCATTTCCAATTATTGAAAAATGCCTCAATCTGGAATATTTGGTGAAAAAGGTGCAATTGAGAGAGGCGGTAAAAAACCAAACCCATAATAGATCCTCAAATATAGAGGTAGACAAAATAGTGGAATTACGGTAGCGATCTAAATATCTTGCTGGAATGTAATCAAAATACCACCGTGTGGTGAGTTCACTCCTCATTCTTATGATGTTCAAACAATACGCGACGTTAAGATAATGATTGCTTTTGGCATTGCTTCACTCATTTTTTCAGTCATAGCTATTTTCATACCTGGTTTCGGAATCATGATTTCCGGCCTATCGGGTTTTCTGGCTTGGCTATCGACCGGCAAAGGTGCCCCTCTCGGAGTTGCTGCAGTAATTATAAACTGCATAAACATTTTCTTGATGTCTCCAGTCTACATGGTTGCAGCTGCAATTGAGGCATCGCGAAGAACCGATGAACAGTCAAGATTATTTACTATCTGGGCAATTGTTCTATTCTTTCAAATTGCTGCTGTGGTGGTGTTCGTTCTTAATTTCATTGTAGATAAAACTCAGAAAAACGATGGCGGCGGGAAGGAAGTTAATAGACCCCGAGGAAATGATTTTATTAGTTCAAGAGATAACTTTACGAGCTTCAATAATCAACTTGCTCCATCTGAAGGTACTGAGCGCACCCGTAAATATTTATGGAAAAACAAAATTAAACACACAGCATTATTAGCTATTATGCTAGTTGTGGGTTTTGGTATGTTTTATTTTCGAGCTAATCTGTCTCAGCTTTTAATCGCAACAAAGGAACATCTCACTCATCAGGGCAAACCGACATCAACTCCCTCACCTCAAAAGCAATCCACTCACCCATCGCTGAAAGGCAAAGAGTTCACGTTTTCAGAAACCGAAATTGAGAGAGCAAAGAAGGAATTGCTGAAACAGAAAGGCATCGACCATGTTCAAAACAAGAGGGTATCGGGAGAAAAAACCAATCTTAGCGAAAAATCTGTCGCCAACGTACCGAAAGAAGGTGATTACTTCGAGATTGAATTCCAATCGGGGAGAAGAATATATGTAGACAAGGTTATAGCTAAGGCTGACATGGTAACTCTTAAAGATAACAATGGTCTCTCGATTTCCGTCAATAAGAATCAAATCATTTCAACGAAAAGAATAATAAGAACGAATACTGCAAGCAATAATCTTTATAGCTGTAGAGGGAAAATTCATTGTTCTGAAATGGCTTCATGCGAAGAAGCGAAATTTTATCAATCCAATTGCCCAGGAACAATAATTGATGGCGATGGGGATGGCGTACCGTGTGAAAGTCAGTGGTGCGGGCACAATTAATTGGGTGAAGATCTTGTCCCTCTGTCAGATTAGGAATCTGTATTCCCGTGTTTTTCCTTCTTTATGTTTTTTCTCTGGAAAAAGCACAGGCGTATGGCAATGCTGCCAAGAAACATACTTCTCTCGTTACTGGCAAAGCTGTCGAAGTCTGTTTTGCTATGGAATGTAATAGATGAGGACGGCACACAACTTTACTCTCCGCGAGAGACGATTCTTGAGCGAGGCGGCGAGATTTACATTGCAGTCAAGGGCGCTAAGGTGGTTGGGACGTGTGCTTTGATTCGGCTGTCACCATCTATATTTGAAGTCGCTAAATTGACGGTATCGCGAGAAATGCAAGGCAAAGGATTGGGACGCAGGTTAACTTATTTCGCTATTGATCGGGCACGAGTGCTAGGAGCCGCACGAGTAGGGTTGCTTTCAAGCACCAAACTGGAGACGGCTCTACGACTTTACGAATCTATTGGCTTCAAACGAAAACCATTACCAGCGGATCAGCCATATATAACGGCTGACGTCTACATGGAACTTGAGCTTGACGATAACGTCGCCTATACAGTCGGCACTAAATTGGGCGAAGGCTGGTATCTCTCCAGCCACACCACTGAAATCTCTTTGGATATTGAGGGTAGAGGTATAGGATCCGTCTAATGATCGGTCTAGGATTTCTAAAAATCTTGATTTTGCCTACCCAAAAGATGTTCAGGAAGAACCTTAAGCGGGAAAGGTCGGAAACTGGCTATGACTACCATTGGAAATATCCTGCTTTGGCTACTTGATCATGCCACATCATCGGTCACGGCCTTTTTTGAAAAGGGTGCGACTCTTGCTTACTTGCTTGCATTGTGATATAATGTAAGCAAATAAAGCTCAAGAGGGAGGTGAAATCATGCCGTCAGTCACTGTCAGAAACGTACCGGATGAGGTTCATCGCGCTTTGCGGGTTAGAGCCGCACAGCATGGTCGAAGCGCCGAAGCTGAAATTCGTGAGATACTGGAAAATGCCGTCCAGCCGGAAGGAAGGGTAAAACTTGGTTCTTTACTTGCTAGCATTGGTCGCAAAATCAATTTGAGCGATGATGAATTTTCGGTTTTTGAGCAGAGCCGAGATAAATCTCCGGCCAAACCGGTGGATTTTGAATGATACTGTTAGATACAAATGTAATTTCGGAACCGTTGCGTCGTGCTCCTGAGGCTCGTGTTATTAACTGGATTGATGCACAATCACTAGAAACGCTATTTTTGTCAGCAATCACTGTGGCAGAACTGCGTTTAGGAGTTGCAAACCTTCCAGTTGGAAAACGACGAGATGAACTGCAAACCAGTCTTGAAAATCAAATCTTGCCGCTGTTTGCCGGACGTGTACGTCCGTTTGATATGGACTGCACGACCGCTTATGCTGAGCTAATGGCAAAAGCCAAATCTGCCGGCTTAGCAATTGCTGCAGCAGATGGATACATTGCGTCTATTGCGGCTGCTAACCGATTTAGCGTCGCGACACGAGATGTCAGTCCATTCCACGCCGCAGGTGTCAACGTTATCAACCCTTGGGAGGATTAGAATGACTCAGGAAACATCTTAATAAAACGTCAGCGATGATAGTTTGATTTGCCTACTGGCAGAACATTTTGGACAGAGAGCGTGATTTATTATCAGCAGTGGATCGGTGTTTGGCTCATCTATCTGATCGCTGTAATGGACTCTGACCCAAACCAGCTGATCTCGAAGCATACGTGGCTGCATGCCACCGGAGATCATGTGGCCGCAGTTCAATATCAACCATTTTTCCTGCTTTTCTAACCATAGACCAGGCAGCAACATAGGAAATGGGAAAAATGCGGTCGTTCACCGATATCTTGGACTCTTACGTAGCCGGTTAACCTTACCATTATTTTTCGCGGAACATAAACCGTCTTCTCTGCTCGACCACTTTTCGGATTCTGGATGACCAGGCTCCTCTCTTGTAAATCCCCTGGGGTCGTCAAATTCAAGACCTCTCCGACTCTCATGCCGCCTCTGGCCATCAATTCCAGAATCAGTCTGTTCCGGGTGTTTGTGGTGCGAAAGATAATCTCATCAATCGTCTCCTTATCCACGATATTCCACTGGATGGCCTGAGGACGCTTGAAAATCTTTTTGATCACGGAAGCGTTGCAGGGATTGGTGAGGGCGGGCAGGCCAGTGTTGATGCTGAAGTTATAGAAAGATGCAAGTACTGAGAATTTTATTCTTTTCGTGGCCTGTTTGTTGTTTTTGGTCAGCGAAAGCAAATTCCAGTACTTCTTCCTGAGATATGCTGGCCAAATCGCGTTTGCCGAATCGGGCAGTGAAACGGGTGAGGACGAACTCACAGGTTTTGATGGTATTTTTTTTTCGAATTCGCTCGGTGATACTGCAGATGGAAATCGACTGCCTGTGAAACTTTCATGGTACACCTCCTGTAGATTTGAGAAAAACGGGAATGGGTTACAGCTTATGATACCATAAAAATGCAGGAGAGTTGGCCGTCGGCAGTGATGGGCATATCAGGAAACATCTTCACAAAGCAAGACAGGCAACAGTTGAGTATTGCCAGGTGTTAATCTTCAACTTGAACTTGTACGATACTGTAGTGGTACCTTCCATCTTGCCTAACATACATTTCTTCTGTATAACACTACAAATTTCTGGATGAACAGATCAGCATAATCACTTGTGAGAGCGAATGTATGACCCCCGCACTTATCATCATTGACATGCAACGTGGCATGGCCAGCAAAGCCGCCGGTCAGAGGAACAATCCGACGGCAGAGCAAAATATCGCGTCCCTTCTTGCCTCCTGGCGGGCAGCACATGCGCCAATTGTTCACGTCCGCCACATCTCCAGAATTCCGACCTCGCTATTTTGGCCGGGCCAACCGGGGGTTGAATTTCAACCGGAGCTTGCGCCGCTCGATCACGAGCATGTTGTTGAAAAGAATGTTCCGGATGCCTTCATAAACACTGGACTTGAACGCTGGCTTCATGCCCGTGGCATTGACCGTGTGGTCATCGTCGGGGTAAGCACAAATTATTCGGTGGAATCAACCGCCAGAACTGCCGGAAATCTGGGGTTCAAGACTTTCGTTGCTTCAGATGCGACGTTTGCATTTGCGAAGGCAGATTACAGCGGCCAACCTCACGCACCGGAAGAGGTCCATGCGATGTCACTGGCGAATCTGGATGGCGAATTTGCCACTATTTCGACCACAGCGGAGCTCAGAAATGCACTCTGACAAAACGCTGCAGGCAACAGGCGCTGCGTCTTCGGCCAAGAATAATCTCATGCCTGATAGACAAAACAAAGACTGTCTCCAAGAAAACAGTAAACTCCGAGCATTTGATGACAAGTAAATCTTGATTTTTATCTCGGTTTGTTGCGGGGACAAGAACAAAAACGCGGCTTGTTTATTAAATCCATGACAATATAAATCATAAAAATCTATCCTTTATATTTTTATCTGAAAGCAGACACTGATTTTTTCTGCCAAACCACCGATACCTGTTTTTTGAAATTATTGAATAAACTAGATCTCTGACAGGCTTTGGGATAAATTTAAAAACATGCAGGAATCTCCATAGGCCTTCGAGATCCTTCGCTATTTCTACAACAGCATCGCTCTTGACATACACTTGGTCATTTTTTAGTAAAATAACGGAGCCATCTTTGAAAATATCGACACCATGCAGGCGCTGAAGTTCCTTCCCTCTATCCGATTGGGCAGATACAAATTTAAACCTCGCTTGACGGTCATTTTTGACGATAAATTTTACAGAATACTCACAAAGATTGCATACACCGTCAAAAATAATAAGTGGTTGATCTGTCTTCTCCATCTATATTCTCCAAAGCGTATCTTCACGTTAAACAGTTTGAAGAAAAACAATCTCAACCTTCAGAATGCTCCATTTCGTGTGGGATTACAAGGCATGTTCATATATGAACTGAATCAGGAATAGCTCAACTTGCAGTTTTGCTTAAAGATATAAGCTTGCCAGTGACTCCCTTTTTAGAGGAAGCCCGTTTTTTGGCCTGCACCCCAGCAATGTAGGTCAAGAGAGAATTTTCCAACTGTCCGGAATCGCAAAGCTATTGAACAGCTTTCTTACTTATCCAAATAGAGCTTGGGGTTGACGTGACTTGAATCTAAGCCAGTCACCTATCCATGGTTCTCGTTAGACGAGGGTAAACTTCATCCAGAAGCCGTTTACCATGCAGGACCTCGCCACCAAACTGAGGAACGTACTGGTGGACGAGGAACCCTGTTGAGGGCATAGTAGATAATTATTGAATATTATTATAATACAATACAATGACTTACGCCAGAACCTTTACATGTAAGAGATCAACAAGGAGTGAACTCAGCCGACGCCTCTGTATGTGGAATTCAAATCTATTTTAACTGGCTATCTTTACTGCCTCGCCTGTTAATACCGGTTGAAAAGATCTGATGTTTCTCTTTCTCAGATTGACATAGGATGCAGAGACGGACACCTGGAATAGCTTCCCTTCTGGCCGCCGCGATCGGCTCGTCGCATTCCTCGCAGTGGCTTAGGCTTTTGCCTTTAGGGATACGGCTCCTGGCTAATTTTACAGCATCTTCTATACTTGCATCAATTTGTTCTTGTACAGCTCCGTCGCTGGTCCACCCACCTGCCATTTTTTTTCCTCAGTCTCTCTGTTACTTGCAAAAGGTCCGATTCATCAAAACGCTCGCGTTCCTCTATGTATAGCTCCTACCTTTCCATTTTAGTCATCCTTTGGCTTCTCTGCCAGTCTGATATCAAGTATGTATTCAGATCACCAGTCCCAGGGTGAATTTCCTCTACTTTTTTTCTGATACAAATTCATCAACTTACGTTTAAAACTGGACAAACCCTTTCGTGTAAGGTACACTCTCCAAAATTTTAACCAACACGAGAGAACCATTTTGAAC
>Ga0209643_1000206_pt1 | contig 139341 bp, 114 predicted proteins | sample AutmiccBRH37_all_FD_187383 | JGI IMG/M metagenome (GOLD analysis project Ga0209643, IMG submission 187383) | Deep subsurface microbial communities from Mt. Terri, Switzerland - Autotrophic microbial communities BRH/37_all (SPAdes) (version 2) | ecosystem: Environmental > Aquatic > Deep...
AAGATGAGGTGTTGAGACAGCTCGAAGTCAGACACAGAAAGAGGCAGGCATCAATTGATGCCGCCTACCGAAAACAACAAAAAGACGGGATGTTGCCTCTGTCGGCATGCTCGCCAAAGTAGAATTAGGCATTACTTTCGCAAGAGCATCTGCAAGTAGACAAACAAGGGTCAAACACCGGAAACATCATGACTTAAGCATATGAACATACATATGAAAAATTGAAAAACAAGATGGAGGTGTTCAAATGAATGGTTTCATAGACGCAATCGTGATTTTTTTGTTTCTCCCCGTTACGTTATTTATCATTCTCCCATTAATGATGCTTTGCGGCTGGCTACTCTGGAAGGCAGTTACTCCATCAGGAATCAAAGCAATTGACTCAGACCGAAACTTTCAGATGAAAGATGAGGCAATCCTCCCGAAGGGAAGCTGAAACATATCCTGACATTTATGTGTATCACCGATCACCACAAAAGATAATTTCTACTCTTACACCTCCAGCCATTCGATTATGGCTTCCGCCGCCATTCGCCCCTCGGCGATGGCGGTGACGACCAGATCGGAGCCGCGAACGGCATCGCCGCCGGCGAAGACCTTGGAGTTTGTTGTTTGATAGGCGAACTCACCGGCTGCCTGGGCCTCGATAAGCCGGCGGTCATTGACTGCAATGTTGTTCTCGGCGAGCCAGTCGGGCGGGCTTGGCCTGAAGCCGAAGGCCATGAGCACGCAGTCGGCATCCAGCACCGCTTCCGTGCCTGGTACCGGCTCGGGGTGCCGGCGCCCCCTGCCGTCAGCCTGGCCCAGCCGGGTGTTGACCACCTTCACCCCGGCCACCCTGCCGTCTTCGCCCACGACTATGCTCAAAGGCTGCAGATTCCAGAGGAAGCGCACGCCCTCATCTTCGGCGTTTTTCACCTCCCGGGCCGAACCGGGCATATTTTCCCGATCCCGCCGGTAGGCACAGGCAACATCGACGGCGCCCTGACGAATGGCGGTTCGCAGGCAGTCCATGGCGGTATCGCCGCCGCCGAGCACCACCACCCGCCGGCCTGCCAGATCGACATAGGGGTAGCGCTCACGCTTGCCGCCTATGAGCTGGTCGGCGTTGCCGATAAGATAATCGAGGGCGTGATAGACTCCTTCGGCGTCCTCGTTGTCAAGCCCCGCACTCATTGCAGTGTACGTGCCGGTGCCGACGAAGACCGCATCGTACTCGGCAAGCAGGTCGGCAAAGGCCACATCGCAGCCGACCTCCACCCCCAGCCGGAATTCAATGCCCATTCCGGTGAAAATCTTGCGCCGCAGTTCCATCACCGATTTCTCAAGCTTGAATGCGGGAATGCCGTAGGTCAACAGGCCGCCGATCTCCGGATGGCGGTCATAGACCGTCGGTTGGATCCCGTTTCTGACCAGCACATCGGCACAGCCGAGACCCGCCGGCCCCGCGCCGATCACCGCAACCCGCCTGCCGGTAGGCCGCACCTTCGACAGGTCGGGCCGCCAGCCCATCTGGAAGGCGGTATCGACGATATACTTTTCGATACCGCCGATGGTTACCGCGCCGAAGTCGTCGTTCAGGGTACAGGCCCCCTCGCAGAGCCGGTCCTGGGGACAGACCCGGCCGCAGACCTCAGGCAGACTGTTGGTCTCGTGGCAGAGTTCGGCCGCCTCGATGATCCGCCCTTCACCCGCCAGCCGCAGCCAGTCCGGGATATAATTATGGACCGGGCACTTCCATTCGCAGTAGGGATTGCCGCAGTCGATGCAGCGGTCGGCCTGCATCTGCACCTGCCGAGGCTGAAAAGGATGATAGATCTCGATAAACTCGTGGCGCCGCCGCTCGATTCGCTTTTTCTGCGGATCGACCCGATCGACTTCGATAAACTGATATAAATTTTTGCCCATATGAATTCCTTAAAAGCTGACAGCTGATAGCTGAAAGCTGCCCTCAATACACCACCGCCAAAGTTTCTTCCGGCGAAGTCCCGCGATGCCCCAGGAGTGTCGCCACATCCGAGGTCTTCGGCTTGACCAGCTTGAAAAGTGCGGCGTAATGTTCGTCGAAACCGCTGAGAATGCGCTCGGCCCGGACACTGCCCGTCTCCAGGAAATGGGCGTTGACGATCCCGCGCAGGTGTTCCTGCAGGACCGACCGGCCGTCAAGCGTCAGCACCTCGACCAGCTCCGGGTTGACCCTGGCGGTAAAGGCCCCCGACTCATCGAGGACGTAGGCAAAACCTCCGGTCATCCCGGCACCGAAGTTCACTCCGGTCGCACCCAGTACCGTGACGATGCCGCCGGTCATATATTCGCAGCCGTTGTCGCCGATACCCTCGATCACCGCCTGCGCACCTGAGTTGCGGACGGCAAACCGCTCGCCGGCCTGTCCCGCGGCATAGAGCCTGCCGCCGGTGGCGCCGTACAGACAGGTATTGCCGATAATCACCGCCTCATGGCTCTTATACGCCACGCCTAAGGGCGGACGGATAACCAGCTTGCCTCCGGCCATGCCCTTGCCCACATAGTCGTTGGCGTCGCCGGTCAGCACCATATGCAGCCCCCCGGCATTCCAGGCCCCGAAACTCTGGCCGGCGGTCCCTATAAAGATCAGATGGATGGGGCTCTCCTCCATGCCTTTATTGCCGTGCAGGTTTGCAATAACGCCTGAAAGCCGAGCGCCCACCGTCCGGTCGGTATTGCGGATGGTAAAGCTGCCGCCGCCTCCCGCTTTGGCTTCCACAGCTTCGCCGAAGCGCTCGACCAACTGACGATTCAAGGCTCCCGGATCGTCCGGGACATTCGACTCGCTCCGGAACAGGCCGCTGGTTGCCGGCGGCTGGAAGGTTTCGAGAATCGGCCCAAGCTGCAGTTTTCCCTGTCTCGGGGTTACACCCGTCACCTGTTCCAGGAGATCGGTCCTGCCGATCAGATCGGTGAGGTTGGCAATTCCCAGCTCGGCCATGAGCATCCTCGTTTCCTGGACCATGAAGCGGAAATAGTTCATCACCATCTCCGGCACTCCGGCAAAATATTCTTTTCTGAGCGTCTCGTCCTGGGTGGCGACACCTGTCGCGCAGTTGTTCAGGTGGCAGATGCGCAGAAACTTGCAGCCAAGCGCAATCAGCGGCCCGGTGCCGAAACCAAAGCTTTCGGCGCCGAGGATCGCCGCCTTGACGATGTCCCGGCCGGTCTTCAGGCCGCCGTCGACCTGCAGCAGGACCTTATGGCGCAGGCCGTTGGCAACGAGTGCCTGCTGGGTTTCGGCAAGCCCCAGTTCCCACGGACTGCCGGCGTATTTGACCGAGGTTAAGGGGCTTGCCCCGGTACCGCCGTCGTAGCCGGAGATGGTGATCAGATCGGCATAGGCTTTCACCACTCCGGTGGCGATGGTGCCGACACCCGGCTCGGAGACCAGCTTGACGCTGACCAGAGCTTTGGGGTTGATCTGCTTCAGATCGAAGATCAACTGGGCCAGATCCTCGATGGAATAGATGTCATGGTGCGGCGGCGGGGAGATGAGGGTCACTCCCGGTATCGAATACCGCAGGGCGGCAATCTGGGCGGTCACTTTATGGCCGGGCAGCTGCCCGCCCTCGCCGGGTTTGGCCCCTTGGGCCATTTTGATCTGCAGCACCTCGGCGTTCATCAGGTAATGGGGGGTCACGCCGAAGCGGCCGGAAGCGACCTGCTTGATCTTCGACACCCGCTCGGTGCCGAACCGGTCCGGATCCTCCCCGCCTTCGCCGCTGTTGGAAAAGCCGCCGAGGCGGTTCATGCCGATGGCCAGCGCCTCGTGGGCCTCCTGGCCGAGAGCGCCGATCGACATGGCGGCGGAGTCGAACCGACGGTAGAAGTTTTCCGGCGGCTCGACTTCGTCAAGTCCGATCGGCGTCCCACCCTTTTTTATCTGCAGGAGGTCGCGCAGACAGGCAACCGGGCGGTTGTCGACCAGGCCCGAGTAGACCTGATAATCGGCAAAATCGCCGGTCCGCACCGCCTTTTGCAAGGCGTGCACGACATCGGGGTTATAGGCGTGATATTCGCCGCCATGGATATACTTGAACAGGCCGCCGCGACTGAGCGGTTTATGCACCCGCCGCCAGGCAAGTTTTGCGAGTTTTTCCTGGTCCTCCTGAAAATCGACAAAACCCGCTCCTTCGATCCGGCTCACCACCCCGGTAAAACAGAGGTCGGTGACCTCCCGGGCCAGGCCCACCGCCTCGAACAGTTGCGAGCAGCGGTAGGAGGAAATGGTCGAGATACCCATCTTCGAGAGGATCTTCAGCAAGCCCTTGTCGACCCCCTTGCGATAATTACGGATCGCCTGGCGCAGGGGTGTCTTGAGTACTCCATCATCGACCAGCCGGCCGAGCGACTCGTAGACCAGATAGGGATAGACCGCGGTTGCCCCCATCGCGAGAAGCACGGCAAACTGGTGCGGGTCGCGGACACTGGCGGTTTCGACGATGATATTGGCATCGCAGCGCCGGTTGTTTTCCACCAAGGTTCGCTGAACCGCGCCCACCGCCATGGCGGCAGGGACAGGCAACGTCTCCGGCGCGATATCCCGGTCGGAAAGAACCAGAAGAACCGCACCGTTTTCCGTCTCAGCAAGAACCCGTTGCCCCAGCGCCTCGATCGCCGCCTTGAGGCCCACCTGCTTCCGATAATTGAGGTCGATGATCACATGCTTGTAATGAGCCTTATTCAGCCGCAGCAGCTGCTGGAGGTCGCTGTACACCAGCACCGGCGACTGGAACATCACCCGGTAGGCATGGCCCTGCGCCTCGTCGAAGACGTTCTGCTCCCGTCCCACACAGGTGGCAAGCGACATGACATGGCGCTCCCGCAGGGGGTCGATGGGCGGGTTGGTGACCTGGGCGAACATCTGGCGGAAATAGTCGTAGAGGCTGCGCTGCCCGCCGGACAAGACCGCCATCGGCACATCGTCGCCCATGGAAGATACCGGCTCCTGGCTGGTCTCGCCCAGCACTTTCACCATCTGCTCGAGCTCTTCGCTGCTGCAGCCGAAGAGCTTCTGATAGAGTAAAAGCCTGTCGTCGTCGAGAGCCCTGGCACCTGTCTCAAGAGTCTCGTCAGTGTCGAAGGAGTTGAGTTTGCGGCAGCAGGTGTCCATCCACTTGCGGTAGGGATGGCGGCTTTTCAGCTCCCGGTCGATATCCCAGGAAGTCCAGCGCTTGCCGGTGAGGGTATCGATCACCAGCAGTTCGCCGGGGCCGACCCTGCCCTTCTCGATCACCTCGTCCGGCTCGTAATCCCAGATGCCGACTTCGGAAGCAAGAGTGATAAGCCTGTCCTTGGTGATAACGTACCTGGCCGGCCTGAGCCCGTTGCGATCCAGGCCGCAGGCAGCGAAGCGTCCGTCGCTCATGACGATTCCGGCCGGGCCGTCCCAGGGCTCCATGTGCATCGAGTTGAAGTCGTAAAAGGCCCGCAGATCGTCGTCCATGTCGGGATGATTCTGCCAGGCGGGCGGGATGAGCAGCCGGAAGGCCCGGAAAAGATCCATGCCGCCGGCCAGGAACAGCTCGAGCATGTTGTCGAGCGCCGAGGAATCCGACCCGCTGCTGTTGACAAAAGGCGCCGCCTCGGCCATGTCCGGCAGCAGCGGCGAGCGGAATTTGTAGGACCGGGACCTCGCCCATTGCCGGTTGCCGGTGATGGTGTTGATCTCGCCGTTATGGGCGAGGTAACGGAACGGGTGGGCCAGCGGCCATCTGGGCAGGGTATTGGTCGAGAACCGCTGATGAAAGAGACAGATCGCCGACTGCATCCGGTAATCGGCCAGATCCGGGAAAAATTTCGGCAGATCGGCAGGCCGGCACAGGCCTTTATAGATAATCACCAGGTTGGAAAGGCTGGCGATATAGAAATCTTCATCACCCGTCACCCGTTTTTCCACCCGCCGTTTCACCATATAGAGCCGCCGCTCGAGATCCTTCGAGCCCCAGCCGAAAGGACCGTTGAAGACGACCTGGGCAATCTTCGGCATGGAATTCCCGGCAAAGTCACCGAGCACCTCAGGATCTAAAGGCACCTCGCGCCAGCCAAGGACGGTGAGGGTTTCCCGCGCCAGCTCCTGGTCGATGATTGTCCGGGCGGCCTCGGCCAAGGCCGCATCCTGACTGAAAAAGACCATGCCGACCCCGTACCGGCCGCCCAGACTCCAGCCCTGTTCTTGAGCAATGGCCTGGAAAAAGCCGTCGGGTTTCTGCAGCAGCAGGCCGCAGCCGTCACCGCTTTTGCCGTCGGCGGCGATTCCGCCGCGGTGGGCCATGCGGGACAGCGACGAGATTGCCGTCCGAACCAGTTTATGGCTGGCCTCGCCCTCCAGATGGGAAATCAAGCCGAAGCCGCAGTTATCCTTTACGTCATCCCGATTGTGCAGGGCCATTTCATCCTCTCAGTCTGCTGTCTCCATCAGATAAAACGCTTTATCATCTCGTCGATGGCTGCATCGACATTTTCCGGGCGGATTCCTGCGCGCAGGCAGGCGGTTTCGACCTGTTGCCGCTTTTGGTCATCGGCCATGTCGGCAATCCCACGAAAAAGTCCCATCCGTCGGCCGACCTGATAAACCATCTGCTCCAAGGGAGCCATGTCGAGAAAATGCCTGACGATACCGACCATTTTATCCTTATCCCGCGGATAGACACCTTCGACATCTTCAAAAAGATTCAGAATATGATCGCTTTTCAGCGTGCTGGTGATGCCGTCCAGATCCTCGAGAAAAACAACAAGCTCCTGAGCCGTCTCTTTATCGGACAGCTTTTCGAAGTCGCCCCGCCGGAATTCTTCATACAGTTCGACATGATTGGGAATGGCAAGACTTCGGAGGCGGATAAAATCCGGATTTATCCGGTTCAGGGCATCGGCACTCTCTCTGGCATGTTCCTCCGACAACTCGCGGCCGCCTAGTCCCGGCATGATATACTCCGAGAGCTCCATGCCCGCCTGTTTGACCTTCAGCCCTGCAGTTATGTGGGTTTGTTTATCGACGCCTTTGCATACCCGGGCGAGGACCTTGTCCGATCCCGACTCCATGCCGATATGGATCCGCGAGAGACCGGCCTCGGCCATCTGGCGCAGGTTATCGTCGCTGATCCTGGCTATGGTGTGCGAGCGGCCGTAGGAAGTAATCCGCTCAATCCAGGGAAAGCACGCCTGCAAGTGGCGAAGGATGACCAGCAGCCTCTCCGGTTTGATTATGAGACTGTTGGCATCCTGGAGAAAAATCGAGCGCATCCCGGCAGTCGCCCAGTGCAACGCAGCGTTCAATGCCGCCTGGTCGGTCTGTCCGTCGATGGACCGCAATCGTTCGATATCGGCAGGATAGATCCTGCCGTTTCCGGCCGCACACTCCCGGACTGCAAGGGCATAGCGGTGCACCCGGTCGATATCCTCCAGCACGTGCGCTACGGGCCGCAGGGAAAAATCCCGGCCTTTGTAGACCGGACAGAAGGTGCAGCGATTCCAGGGACAGTTGCGGGATATGCGGATCAAGAGACTGCCCGCCTCGCTTGGCGGTCTGATCGGTCCCTGTTCAAAACCCTGATATGCTGCCTCGCTTTGCTTTTTTTCGCCTGTGATTTTTTCCTGTGACTTCATTTTCCTTCACCATCATTTTTCATCCTGATCTCCCAGGTAATAGCCATAATCTTCCCATACATCGCACTGACTCCGCAATATTTGTCCTGGGAAAGTTCGACAGCGCGCTTCAATTTCTCAGGATCGAGATTGCTGCCGGTGAAATGGTAGACTATATGCATCGACTTATATACTGCCGGCACTTCTTCCGTCAGCTCACTTTCAATCGCCATGGAAAAATCATCAATTTCCACCCGCATCTTCTTTAATATCGCCACCACATCGACACCTGTACATCCGGCAAGCGAAGCCATCATCAGCATTTTCGGGCTTGGACCACGGTTGTCACCCCCATGCGCGGTCGAAGCATCGGTCAGCACCTCATGATCCCCGATCTGCGAACTAAAAGCGAGATTCCCCTTCCATCTTGTAATTGTTGAACTTTTCATTGATTTTTCCGGCTCCCGGTAAGTTTCATTTCGCTCAGCGCTCCATCATCATCCTTTGCCGTACCATGTATGACCGCATCATGAAGATGAATTATGGATATGGCATGAAATAGTACGAGTGATTAACTATGTTGCAAGTAATAATAATTTATCTTATTTACTTTTTAAGCAACATCCTTTTTCATGTGTTTTGTAATCACTCAACAATTTTACGCCTCTCAGCTGATTTACATGGCAGGGCATTGAGCGAGACAATCAAATGACGATCAGAAGAAAGGAAAAATCTTTGAAACCTTCCCATTATGTCGGTATCGGCGCATCTGCCGGTGGCCTGGAGGCAATCGAGGGTTTTTTCAAGAACATGCCGCCGACCAGCAACCTGGCGTTCATTGTCGTCCAGCATCTTTCCCCGGATTATAAAAGTCTGATGGTCGAACTGCTGTCGAAAAAAACGGCAATGCCGGTGCACCGGGCCGAAGACGGCATGGAAGTTCTGGCCGACAATGTCTATCTCATCCCGCCGAAAAAGAATCTGACCATTTTTCACGGCAAGCTGCTGCTAAACGACAAGGCCATCAACCAGGGCATAAACCTGCCCATTGATATCTTCCTCAAGTCTCTTGCCGAGGACCAGGGCGAACGGACCATCGCGATCATCCTCTCCGGCACCGGCAGTGACGGCACCCGGGGAGTGCGGGCGATCAAGGAGCTTGGCGGCATGGTCATGGTCCAGGATGAAGAAAGCGCCAAGTTTGACGGCATGCCGCGGGCGGCAATTTCAACGGGGGTCGCCGACTTTATTCTGCCGCCGGACAAGATGCCGGAACAGCTTCTCGCCTTTGTCGCTCACCCTTATGTATCGGGCGAAAAACACTCCGACCTGCTGCTGAAGGATGCCGACGCCCTGACCCGGCTCTTTGCCGAACTGCGGGAAAAGACCAAGGTCGATTTCACCTACTACAAACCAAGCACCATCACCCGCCGGATCGAACGACGCATGTCGGTCAACCAGATCGGCGATTTTGAAAAATACGTCCACTACCTGCAGAACTATCCCGGCGAGGTGATGGCCCTCTACCGTGATCTGCTGATCGGCGTCACCAATTTCTTCCGTGATCCGGAAGCCATGAAGGAACTTGAGGAAAAATGGCTGCCGGAACTGCTGCTCCGGACCAAGAACCGTGAGATCCGCTTCTGGGTGGCCGGATGTTCCACCGGCGAAGAAGCCTACACCCTCGCCATCCTGGTGAAAGAGGCCATGGAAAAGGCGTCTATCAGCCGGGACGTGAAGATCTTTGCCACCGATATCGATAAAGATGCGGTGGTGGCGGCCAGCACCGGCATCTATCCGGAGAGTATAGCGGGCGATTTAACCCCGCAGATTGTTGCCAAGTATTTCTATCATAAGGAAGAAAAGCTGCAGATCGCGCGACATCTGCGGGAGATGGTGGTCTTTGCCCAGCACAACCTGATCAAGGATCCGCCCTTCACCAACATCGACCTGATAACCTGCCGCAATCTCCTTATCTATCTGCAGCCCATACTCCAGCAGAAAGCCTTTGAGATGTTCAATTTTTCCCTCAACCCCCAATGACGAAATAACCAGTTATAATCTCGGAGAGGAAGCGCAGCAGCGTATTGCCGATCTGGAGCAGGAACTGCAGTTTGCCAGAGAAAACCTCCAGGCCACCATTGAAGAACTGGAAACCTCCAATGAAGAGCTGCAGGCCACCAACGAAGAACTGCTGGCCAGCAACGAGGAGCTGCAGAGCACCAACGAAGAACTGCAAAGTACCAATGAAGAACTGTATACGGTCAATGCCGAGCATCAGAACAAGATAATCGAACTGACCGAGCTGAACAACGATGTGGACAATCTTTTAACCAGCTCACGAATCGGCACGCTGCTGCTCGACGAAGACCTCGAGATCAGGAAGTTCTCACCGGAAATCACCAATATCTTCCATATCATGGAAAAAGATATCGGTCGGCCGGTAAGTCATATCACCCATCGTCTGACAGGTGTCAATCCAGTCGAAATGATCAATGCCGTGCAGCAGACAAACCGGATGATCGAGCAGGAGGTTGAATCGACGGCAGGCCAACATTATCTGGTCCGTATCCTGCCTTATGCCATTGGCCCCAGCACCTATTCGGGGATGGTAATGACCTTCATTGATATTACCGAAACCAAAACCATTCAGGACCATCTGGCAAGCAGCCGGCAAACTGCGCTCGACATCAGCCAGTTCATGCCGGCCGGCCTGTTTATCTACCGGCAGAACAGGAAAGGCGAACTGCTGCTGGAAAAATGCAACCCCGAGGCCGAACGGCTGACCGGTATCAACCTCGAAAACTCCGGCGGCAAACGCTTTGAAGAAATCTGGCCGTCGGCCGACCGGCACAGTCTTCTTGATAGACTGCACACCGTCATGACAACCGGTGAAGCCTGCTACCTCGAAGACTTTAAATATCAAGACGAGCATCTCAGCGGCGCCTATCGCATGCATATCTTCCGCCTGCCGGAGAAACGCCTGGCGATCAGTTTTGAGGATATCACCGAACGACGGCGCATGAGTGAGGCAATGGAAGAAAGCGAAAGCAAGTACCGGAGCCTGTTTGAGACCATGATCCAAGGGGTGGTTTACCAGGACAGCGACGGCAGAATCTTTTCCGCCAACCCTGCGGCCGAAAAAATTCTCGGTTTAACCTTCGACCAGATGCGGGGAGTCACCTCCCTTGATCCCCGCTGGCGTTCCGTTCGCGAAGACGGCTCAGCACTGAACGGGGAAGAGCATCCGGCCATGGTTTCCCTGCGAACCGGGCAGCCGGTCTTCGGGTTTATCATGGGCGTTTTCAGTCCTGCCTTCGCCGGCACAAAATGGATTCTGGTCAATGCCAGCCCACAATTCAGAAAAAAAGAAGAAAAACCGTTTCAAGTCTACACAACATTTGAAGATATAACAGACCGTTATTGCCTTTTCACCGACTGCGTAAAGACGCCCCTTTGAATCGGTGATGGCATGGATTTTTTCATCTTGAGCCTACAGCCATGACAAACGAAACCTCCGCCCCTCCTCTCCCCCTTCGCAGCAGGGCCGAAACTGTTCTTCAGGCCAGGGCTGATGCTCCCGGCGTGCTTCTGCCGGAGGAGTATCAGCAGCTTCTCCATGAACTGCAGGTCCATCGTATTGAACTGGAACTGCAGAATGAGGAACTGCGCCATTCCCAGGCCGCTTTGGAAGATAATAGGGCCCGCTACATGAATCTTTATCACAATGCGCCGGTTGGATATGTGGTTTTAAATCGATCCGGAATCATCAAGGAAACAAATGCGACCTTCGCTCGCATGGTCAGCACCGACAGTCCACACCTGCACGGCAAACCTTTTGCCGACTTTCTTGCCGCAGACGATCAGGCTATTTTTCGATCACGCTTGCGGTCCTTTTTCAAGAATCCGACCAATAAGCACATTGAGGTGCGACTGAAATCCACAGCTTCGACCGGAATGCATGTCGATCTGGCGGCTGCATCCCAACAGTGCCTGGATTCATCGGAGGATCAATCGCACGATGAACTTTTTGTCACCGTCACCGACATAACCGCTCGAGCCGAAGCTGAAAGATCGCTGCAAAAATCCCAGAATTTTGTCACCGCGGTTCTCGATTCGCTGGCTTCGCATGTCTGCGTCCTCGATGAACATGGGACGATCCTGGCGGTAAATGAAGCATGGCGACGGCTTGCCGTCGAAAATCCACCGATTGTCGGCGGTCTGGCCGAAGGCGCCAATTATCTGGCGATCTGCGACAATACAGGCGGCGAAGAGCAAGAGACGGCCCGACTCTTTGCCACCGGCATCCGCTCGGTTCTGCATGATGAGAAGGAAACCTTCAGCCTGGAGTATCCCTGCCACTCATCCGGCAAGCAACGCTGGTTCCTCGGCAGGGTAACGAAGCTGATAGGCGATACACCCCGTGCCGCAATCGTTGTGGCCCACGAAAACATCACCGACCGAAAGCACCTGGAACAGGAACAGCTCTTTTACCAGGATAAACTCAAGCAACTCGCCAAAGCCGAAAGCCTCAGCCTTATGGCCGGGGCGATATCCCACAATTTCAATAATATGCTCGGAGTTGTCCTCGGCAATCTTGAGCTTGCGCTGGACATGCTTGAGAAAAGGGGCGATTCAAACCACAATATCAAAGACGCCTTACAGGCTGCCTGGCGGGCCTCGGAAATGAGCGGGCTGATGCTTACCTACCTCGGCCAGACCATAGCGCCGAAAGAGCCTGTGGATATCTCGTCTGCCTGCAACCAGATTGTGCACCTGCTGCAACTGGCAAAGCCAAGGGAAATCGTCCTTGCCACTGATTTTCCCTTACCCGGCCCGCTGGTCAGGGCAAACGCCCAGCAGATGCAGCAGATATTCTCAAATCTTGTCGCCAACGCCTGGGAAGCCATGGAGGATAAACCCGGCGCTATTCATGTGTCACTTCAAACGGTATGTCCTGAAAAAATTTCCAGTAAGCATCGATTCCCTCTCGATTGGCAGCCGCAGGACAAACAGTACGCCTGCCTTTCCGTACGGGATAATGGCTGCGGGATTCAGGCTGAGAATATGGAAAAACTTTTCGACCCCTTTTTCACCAGTAAATTTACCGGCCGGGGCATGGGCCTTGCGGTTGTACTCGGCATTCTCCGCTCGCACGAAGGTGCCGTAACGGTCGAAAGCCGGCCTGGGGCGGGGAGTGTTTTCCGGATCTATATTCCCGTTCTTGACTAGGAGCCTGTCGGATTATGCCCTTTTCCCCCATCTCTTCGTTAAACTCGAAAAAATTATCCTCGGAATATTAGATATATGCCTCCGGTAATTTTTTCGAGTTTGCCTCGATCTGAGAAAAAATTGCTATAATCCGACAGACTCTAGAGGTCGGAATATAACATAAAAAGACGCGTAATCCCCTGGATTGACGCGCCCTTAATCTTTTCCCCCCATCTGTAATGCGGGGTCTTTTTTACTTTAAAGAATCAACCTGGTAGCCGGCACCCCGCCACGCAAAAATCCCGCCCGGATGGCGATACACGTTGGTATAGCCGAGATTTTTTGCCCAGATTGCACCGTTGTGGCTTCTCGTGCATTTGACAAAACCGCAGTAGACGATGATTTTCTTATTTTTATCCGGACCAAGCAATGCAGCATAATCCTCCTGACTCTTGCCGTCGGTTTCCTTGCTGTCCCACTCCTTCATGTCGGGGATGGGGAAAAGAAATTGTTTGGCATTGGGAATATGTGCTTTTTTATAACTGTCCTCGTACGGCATGGTGTCGATGATGACCACATCCTCACCGGCCTTGATGATCCCTTGCAACTCTTCGGTTGTCAGTAATTCATATCCGCCGTTCATGACTTCCCGGACGAGCTTGACGGCTCCTGCCTCTTTTTCCACCTCGTCCTTGAACTTGTCGGTACCGAAAGCATGGGCGCCGGAGGCGGCAAATACTGCCAATACTACCGCGATCACGAATTTTTTCATTTTCCTCGATCTCCTTGAATTGGAATATAATTAAAACGGTACCTATGGCACCATAAAGAATATGCAAGGGGCAGCAACATCGCGATATCGCGGATGAGCGCAGTCTTCAAACCATGAAACGCCTGTGACTCGGGGTCTTCGGGGCCAAAACAGCCGCAATCGATATCGAGGCCGAGCCAGATGGCATACGACAGGATGGCTATGAAAACCAGCAGCAATACGGCGACACCAATCTTACTGGAAAAACGATTCAGCAGAAGCCCCACGGCAAGAACAATTTCCATAACCGGCAGAACAACCGCAACCGGCAGCAAAAGAGGGTCCGGCAGGATGCCGTAGGCATCTATCACCGCCGCAAACTCGGTGACGTTGAAGAGCTTTGGAACAGCCGCGACCAGGAAAAACAGGCTGATCCCCCAGCGGCAAAGACGATCCAGCCACAACACTAACTCTCTTATTTCGATCATTACCATCTGCCCAAGTTTTAACTCCGGTTTCTTGTTTCACTTCCGAGACATCATTGCGGACGCATGATCGACTGACGATTACCCGCCAACATGCCCAATTTTACCTTTCTTGTCCAATAGGTAATCTCTATCGATAATCGCTGTTCCATTGCTTGATTTTCTTTCAAATTCAATCAATTGGAGCGCAGACGGATGGCCAGACGATTTTTCTGTTTTGGATCTGCCGCGGGAGCTGGTAAAATATAAAGAAAGTCGGGCAACCCACGTTCAGGGAGAGAGACCTATGAACACTATCGCCAGAAAGTATCCGCCCTTGTTTATCATCGCCTTCCTGGCACTCGCCATAGGTCTCGCCGGAGTGATCGGCGTCCTCCTTTTGCAGCTTCCGCCTTCTACTTTCAAGCCGCTGTTACTTGTGTTTTCAGGATGTATTGCTTTTGGGGTGGGCGAGATCCTCAATCATCCTATCGAGCGGATTCCGGAGTTTGGGCAGGCCGCCGGAGACAATGACGAAAACATATATCGTCGGCGCAACGACTGCAGCCTCGGCAATCTTCTCGATATTGTCGCTTTGCTGCTGATTTTTATTGGGTTCGCGAGATTTTTGTATCCGTACTGATGAACTGCAGGGTTGAGAGAAGGACAGGGATGGGATTTGTGCAGAGACCGGAAATTTTAGTCGCTGCCGGAATCGAGTTCCACCTGTAAAAGAATCAGATCGCTGCCTTGGTCCTTGACCACGATAAGATTCATGCCTTGGGTGACATCGTTTTGCTCGGCGAGGACATTGAAGCCGAAAACAAACGATTCGACTACGATTCCGGCATTGTCGCCGACACAAACTTCGGCCATCTGCACCTTGGCCATCTTATTTTCCCGGGCCAGGTCCAGCAGCTGGTTGTGGAGTCCCTGCGCGAGGGAAAATTCATGCATGGCCGGTCGTCGGTGAAAAAAGCGGCTAGCCCGTCACATGGGCGCGGTGGGCCGGCACATTGTATTTGAAATAGGAGTGACAGATCCCTTCATCGGAGATCATGCATGGTCCAACCGGGTTCTGCGGCGTGCAGACCATTCCGAATGCCGGGCAATCGGGCGGCAGCCCGCGGCCGCTGATGATGGCGTTGCACTGGCACATGCAGGATTCCTGCCCCTCTTCGAAGCGGACATTGAACCTTTTGGTGGCATCGAACAAAGACAGCTCATCGCGAATGACGAAGCCGCTCTGCTCAATGGTTCCCAGGCCGCGCCAGTCGGTATCGACGGCAAAAAAGACCTCCGACACCATCTTTCGGGCTTTGCGGTTATCGGCGGAGGAATAGGTAAAGGCCGAGGTGTCGTCGAACAGCGACTCGTTGTTTCTGATCTGCTTGACCAGGCTCACCAGCCCTTCCAGAATATCGACCAGCTCAAAGCCGGCGATGAAACAGGAAAGATGATGCTTCTTGGCCAGCAGGGTATATGCTTCCGTATCGGAGATGGTATTTATATGATCCGAGCAGAGCAGACCGCGGATATTGAGATCCGGGTCGAGCATCAGGAGATCGATGGTTGGCGGCAACAATCTGATAGACGGGAAGACACAGAAGTTTTCAATACCGAGTCGAGCCGCTTCAAGTATCGTCTCGGCGACGCCCGGCGCAGTCGCCTCAAAACCGACAGCCGGATAGACCACGGTATAATCGGGTTCCTTACGGGCAATATCCAGGGCATCCATCGGCGAGGTTATGACCTCGACCCTGGCTCCTTTCTTCCAGATACTCGCGAGCGATTCCCTGCTCCCGGGCACCCGGATAAGATCCTCACAGGCCGCGGTAATTACCTGCGGCTGCGTGGCCACCTTGACAAAGGCGTCGATATGCCCGGCCGGCATGACACAGACGCTGCATCCGGGGCCGGCCACGAGTTCGAGCATCACGGGAAGCTTCTCGCGGATGCCGTATTTGAGGATTGCTCTATTCTGCGTGCCGCAGACGACCATCAGACGCATCGGCCTGTCTACGAGGGCATGCAGTTCCTCAAGCAAATCTTTTTGACGATCCAGATCTTTTGCTACTTTACCGGCTTTCATTCGGCATACATCCTTTCAGCCCAGGTGAAAATGTTATCCAATTTCACCTGGGTCCGAAACTTACTTGTGGCGGAGAAGATATCCTCCCCCTGAGAACAGCTTGTTATCACCACTACTCCGAGGCTTCCGCCTCGTTCTTCATTTCTTTATAGCTTGTCGTGTCTGTCACTTTCTCGCGTTCAATCTTTTCAATCTCAGCCCGGGTCAGATGAAATTTCCCGCACGCCGGACAGGTGCCGTCGAACTCATCGCCTACGGCACGCGCCTTCAGTTCATCCACCGTCATATGATCAAGTTTTCCGCACGCGCCGCTGGGATTTTCCGCCCGGACCTGCGATCTTCTGGTGTGTGGCATAGTAATCTCCTGCTTATTGCTGTTTCTTCCTCGTCGAGAAAGACGAATAAGTTATCTGTATATACTACATTATCTACAAAAAACACAACATAAGGCGGACCGGATCGTTCATTTATCCTGCCGCTTTTTTTCGCTCCGCCGCCCTCGAGACCGCTGGGCTCTCCCGGGACGGCGGAGGAGATTCCTAGCCAATTATTCTATCAACTTCTTTTCCTTTGGAATCCACAATACTTACCGATACAGGTATGCCGCCATCCAGGCGGTGGGTTGCACAGGACATTCAGGGGTCGTAGGCCCTGACGGCCATCTCCACCTGATTGAGCAATCCTTCGTTGTACACGCCGTTCTTGATAAGCGAGGTCGCGGCCTGCTTGACGCTCATATTCATCGGCGCGATATTATGGGTGGTGCCGACGATAAGATTGGCCTTGGTGATACAGCCGTTGTCGTCGGTGGTATAGTCATGGATCAAAGTACCCCGCGGTGCTTCGACGATTCCAACGCCGCGGCCCGCCTTCGGCTCGACCTTGGCGCGAACATTCGGATCGGTGATGCCTTCCCATTCGAGCAGTTCGATGGTGCGCTCGCAGGCATAGACCAGTTCGATCAGCCGGGCATAATGATAGAGCAGGGTCTGCTGCGCCGGACGACCGAAGGAATTCCTGAATGCCTCGAGTGCCGCCTGGGCCTTCGGGGTGGAAATCTTGTCGCAGACATTGATCCTGGCCAGGGTGTTGGCACGGTAAATGCCTTTCGGTGCGGCAAGAGTCATGTCGAAGCCTTCGTTCCAGGATTTGGCATAGGGCATCTTCGAGTAACCCCATGGCTCGACATGCTCGCCAAGATACTGGGTGTAATCGCTGCCTTCGAAATCGACATAGCTGCCGTCGGGCTTCATCAACCGCTGCTTGCCGTCATAGAGGCGGAGCGAACCGTCGGCCCGGTCGACCGTGCCCAGAAAACCCGTCTTGATCACCCCGAGGTCGCTGATGACGTCGAGATATTTGGCGAAGACATTGTTGATGGCAAAATCGAGGGCAAAACAGGCGAAATCGAGCAGGGTCCGGGTACCGGCCAGCAGTTCCTGACGTTCCTCCTCGACCATCGGCTTGGCGAACCCGCCGACCACGCCGGCAATCGGGTGGATGGCCTTGCCGGCGAACTTGTCGAGCATCATCTGGCCCAGCTGCCGCATCTTCACCACCTGAGTGGCAAGCTCCGGCGCCGCTTTGACTACGCCGATGACATTGCGCACCGAGTAGTCGGCATCCGGCCCGAGGACGAAATCGGGCGCGGCAAGAAAAAAGAAATGCAGAATCTTGTCGTTGATGTGAGCCATTACCTGGCACATTTCCCGAAGCTTATAGCCAGTCGCGGTAGGAGTCACCCCGAAAGCGCCGTCCACTGCCTTGTTGGAGGCGAGGTGGTGCATCCAGGGACAGATCCCGCAGATCCGGTTGACTATGCGGGGTACTTCTTCCGCCGGTCGACCCTCGATGAATTTCTCAAACCCGCGAAGGGACTGGATATGCAGAAACGCATCCTCCACATTGCCGTCGTCGCCCAGGTGTATGGCGATTTTGGCATGTCCTTCGATTCGGGAAACCGGTGCAATATTTAAAACCTTTCCCATTTTAATCCTCCTTATCGACCGATGATTTTACCGGCCGAAGTTTTCCGTGGGCTCCTGAAAATCTCAGCAACGAACGGCGATCGACCACTGATTTATAATCTATTCCGTTACTTGCCAGAGCATTCATCATGTCGAGCAGTTGGTTGCCATCCTTGCGAACCGGACCGAAACAGCCTCGGCAAGGGACCCGGGCGCTGATGCAGCTTGGCGCCCCGCGCTTGGCACAACCCGCGGCGGTTACCGGTCCCATGCACATATAGCCCTGTTCGAGCAGACAACGCATTTCATCGATCGGCGCGCCCGGCTTGAACTCGGCATTGGTGATAAACCGTTTGACCTTCTCTACATCGCCTTTGCCTTCCCGTCTGGTCGGGCAGGTATCGCAGACGCTTTTGGTAGGAAGCACAGGAGCCCGGCCTTCGAGCAGGGAAACAATCACCTCGGCGATCAGTTCGGGATTGGGCGGACAACCCGGCAACTGCATGTCGATCTTCACCTTCTCGTCGCAGGCATAGACCCGGTCAAGCGGCGCAGGCACCTCGATGTTGGGGATTTTTGCCCCCGGATCTGTGGTGACCGTCTGGTAAATTTCTTCCCAGCTCGTCTGGCGATTCTGCCCGTTCATCAGGGCGGGAATGCCGCCGTGCGTGGCACAGGTGCCGAGGGCAATCAGCACCTTGCATTTTTTCCTCATTTCTTCCAAGACTTCCAGATGCTCGTGATTGCTCACGCCGCCGGTGACTATTCCGACTACGGCGTCAGGAATCGTCAGCGTCACCCCCTCGCCGCATTGGCCAAAGTACTTGTGATCCATCAGTACCGGGGCGTGGACGATATCAAGAGCCTCAGTTATTATCGGCACGAGATCTTCACCAATATTCAGGATGGCAATCTCACATCCCGAACAGGATCCCAACCACTCCAAAGCAGTAGTTACACCCATCTCTTTCTCCTTTATGCCACAGGGGCATCCTGACTATTGACAGGACCCAGTTTCTTGATCCGTGCAGTCATCTCGGTCACCGCCGCCACGAACTTGTCCGGCTCCGCCGAAGAAACCCATGTCAAGCTGAATCGTCCGGCCTCGTAGCCAAAGTCCTCCAACAATGAGACAATCATGTCGGAGCGGGTCATTGCTTTATAATTACCATCCAGGTAATGACATTCGCCGAGGTGTCAGCCAAGCACCATAACCCCGTCCGCACCCTGAGACAGTGCATCCATGACGAATTCGGGATGCACCATGCCCGAGCACATTACCCGAATGATCCGCACATTATGGGGATACTGCATCCTGGCAGTCCCGGCGAGATCGGCTGCGGCGTAAGAGCACCAGTTGCAGCAGAAGGCAACAATTTTAGGCTCAAAACTCATGTGATCTACTCCTTCTATTTAAAGTATACCTCGAGAACCCTCTCCGACCCCGCCAATGGAGAACGGATGGTTGGAGCGGAGAGGGTTTCGAATCTGTAAAGTATTACGAAATCAAACTGCCAGAGCCGCCTGAATCTGGGCACTGATCTGTCTCATGGTGAAGCCGGAAACATAGACCCCTCTCTTCGGACAGGTCCCCTGGCACAAACCGCAGCCTTTGCACTGGGCCTTATTCACCGTGATCAGTTTCCCGGCATTCGCACCTTCCGCCGCCGCTTTTTCCACCAGGGTAATGGCGTTGTACGGACAGACATCGACACACAGTGCACAACCGTCGCAATAGTTCTCATCGACGGTAGCCTTTATCGCATCCAAAGAGATCTTGGTTTTCGACAAGAGTGTCGCCGCTCTGGCCGAAGCCGCCAGCGCCTGGGCAACCGACTCCTCGATAGGTTTCGGGTAGTGCGCAAGACCGGCTACGAACATGCCGTCGGTGGAAAAATCGACGGGCCGCAGTTTGGCGTGCGCCTCCTGGAAGAACCCGTGACCGTCGACGGGCACCTTGTACAGCATGCCGAGCTTGGAGGCATCTTCCTTTGGCCGGATCGCTGTTGCCAGTATAACCATGTCCGCCTTTATCCTCAGCGGACGATGGAGGACATGATCCCATACCTCGACATCGATATCGGAGCCGTTCTCAGTCACTTTCGGCTTGCCGTGCAGCTCGTAATTAATAAAGATCACACCAAGTTTTCTCGCCTGCTTGAAGAGGGATTCGCGCTGGGCGTAGGTTCGCATATCCCGATAGAGGATATAGACGTTACGCTCGGGGTTTTCCTTTTTCAGGGCAATGGCCGACTGCACGGAATGGGTACAGCAGACCTTCGAGCAGTACATGCTGTCGGTCTCCCTTGACCCCACGCACTGGATGAAGACAAACCTCTTGGCCTGCTTGACATGCTTTTCCTTCAGTTCGAACAACTTATCGAACTGTACCGATGTGACCACTTTGGTGATGGTACCGTAACCATATTCTTTTGGGACATACGCTTCTCCGCCGATAGCTACTATGCCGGCGCCATGTTCGATAACCTTGGCCACGCCGTCCTTGCCGGTGATGGTGGAGCGGAAATTACCGACAAATCCTTCCATCCCGGTCACAATACACTCCTTGTGGATAATGATCCGGTCGTTCCAGATAACCTTGTCGATCAGCTTGGCGACCTGCGTCGGCACGTGCTCGCCGGCCCAGGTATGTTTAAGATTGAGGGCGTTGCCGCCGAGGATATCCGATTTTTCCACCAGATGTACTTCAAATCCCTGCTTGGCAAGATTCAGCGCCGCTGTCATGCCTGCAACTCCGCCGCCGATTACCAGACCCTTCTGGGTGATGGGCACGGAAATAGGTTTGAGAGAATCGCCATAGGTAACTTTGGCGGCAGCCATCCGCACCAGATCTTTCGCCTTGGCGGTAGCCGCCTTCGGATCTTTGCTGTGGACCCAGGAGTTGTGGTTTCTGATATTGGCCATTTCAATCAGATACTCATTCAGGCCTGCGGCCTTCAAGGTCTCGCGGAACAGCGGTTCATGAGTCCTTGGGGTACAGGCGGCGATGACGATCCGGTTGAGCTTCTGCTCGCGGATGCGCTTGACGATCATCTCCTGGGTATCCTGCGAACAGGAAAACAGATTGCGCTCGACATACACTACATCCGGCAGAGTTGCGGCATATTCTTCGACCGCCTTGACATCGACGACACCGGCGATGTTCGATCCGCAGTGACAGACGAAAACGCCGATCCGCGGTTCTTCCCGGGAGATGTCTTTTTCTTCCGGAAAAGTCGCAACGCTTGTCAGTTTATGCCTGACCGGGGCGAGCAGCTCGGCTACCGCCGCGGCGGCTGCCGATCCTTCGACCACCGACTGGGGGATATCCTTCGGTCCGGAAATGGCGCCGCAGGTGAAGATACCTTCCCGCGAAGTCTGCACCGGGGCAAAGTCCGAGGTCGCGGCAAAATTATCGGCGGTCATTTTGATGTCGACCGTCTGGGCCAGCTCAAGCACATGCTTGGGCGTCTGCAGACCGACGGAGAGTACGACCATGTCATAGAACTCTTCAATCTGGCGACCGTGTTCGTTGACATACCTGAGCCGCAGATCACCGCTCACGCCATCGGTTTCCACTCCGCCCACCCGGCAGCGGACAAACCGCACGCCGGAATCCTCTTTGGCCCGCTCGAGATACTGATCGAATTCCTTGCCGTGGGTCCGCATATCCATATAGAAGATGGAGGTCTGCAGGCCGGGAACGTGATCCTTGGCAATGACCGCTTCCTTGATCGCATACATGCAGCAGACCGACGAGCAGTAGCCGTTGCCGCAGAGATTTTCGTCTCTTGAACCGACACACTGGAGGAAGGCGACCTTGTTGACCGGCTTGCCGTCCGAAGGGCGTACCAGATGACCTTCGGTCGGACCGGAAGCGGACAGATAGCGTTCAAGCTGGAGGGAGGTAATGACATTCTTATGCACCCCGTATCCCCACACTTTAGCCTCTGTCGGGTCGAAAGCCTCAAAGCCGGGAGCCAGCACCACGGCGCCGACATTGATCTGATGGATTTTCTCCCGGTCATCGAAATTTATCGCCCCGGCATCGCACACCTTCTCACAGAAGCCGCACGCACCCGGTTTTTGCAGACGGATACAGGAATCGGCATCGATCTGATACTTCAGCGGTACCGCCTGAGCGTATTTCACATAGATCGACTTGCGCTTGCCGGTAGCGGCATCATACTCGCTGTCCACTTTTTTCGGACATTTCTCGGTGCAGGCGCCGCAGGCGATGCACTTTTCCATGTCCACATAACGTGGTGATTCTTTAACGGTTACTGAAAAATTCCCAGCGACGCCGTCTACCTTCGTGACCTCGCTGAGGGTCATCAACTTTATATTTAAGTGCCGACCGCACTCGACCAATTTTGGCGCGATGATTCACATCGAGCAGTCATTGGTAGGGAAAGTCTTGTCCAGTTGCGCCATGGCTCCGCCGATGGCTCCCGACTTTTCAACCAGGTATACGTAATACCCGGAATCGGCGAGATCCAGGGCTGCCTGCATCCCTGTGACTCCACCTCCCACAATCATTACCGACCCAACTTTCTTTGTGTCCAGCATGATAGGTGTCTCCTCTCTCAATTTTCGTAACAATATCCTAGCAACTTACAGCAATAGAATATTTGGATTCGTCCGCTTTTAATTTCAAAGGTTTGAACCTTTTGAAATTGCCTCTATTGCTTGTTTGGCATAATCAATGAATCGGCGACAAGCTCCCAGATGTACTTCACTTCAACATTCAGATCATACTCTTTGTTCAACGACTTCATGATCTGATCCCGGCAGTTATGGCAGGGCGCGACAACAAGGTGGGCTCCGGACTCGGCTATCTGCCGGGCCTTGATGCGGCCATAGAAAACCCGTTCGTCTGAGAACGGCATGGCCCAGGCTCCGCCGCCGGCTCCGCAGCAGTACGCGCCATTGCGATTGGGATTCAGTTCACGGACGTCGTCGCAGCAGGCCCTGGTGACGGCCCGCCCTTCTTCGAAATAGGCCTGTCCGAAGGCTTTGAGGGATTTGCGGCCGTAGTTGCAGGGATCATGATAGGCAACGGCCATGGAGTGTACCGCCTTGTTCAGCTGAATCTTGCCTTCCTGGATGTATTCGAGGAGCAGATCGAAGACGGTGACGATTTTGAATTCGTTGAGTGCTTCAGGGTACCACTTGTTCAACCCGGACCGGGTTGCAAAATATGCGTGGCCTCACTCGGGGAGGAGGAGAACCTTGCAGTTCAGCCTCCGCATGTTGTCGACTATCCGGCCGACCACGGTTTTCATCGACTCGTCGTCACCGGAGAACAGACCCCAGTTGACGCCTTCCCAGTACTCGGAGGAAAGGGTCCATGATTCGCCGGCGGCATAGAAGATCTTCCACCACCACTTCATGTCGTCCGGTTCGCCGAAAGGCTCTTTGGAGTTCACCGTCACCAGCACCCTCGCGCCATGCACATCCATGGGGGTTTTGAAACCGGGACAGCAATCTTCTGCGAGCTCATCGCCCAGATCTTCGCAGAGGAAGACAAAATCGTCTTTGGGGATGCCGAGATTGTTGCCGCGCTCGAGGCACATGACAACACCTTTATGGATGGGACCGGGAACAGCGGCACGCTTTCTGGTGCCGCGGATCTTCCGCATCAGCGCGGTGATCTGGATATTGGCAGGACAGGCTTCCTCACACTTGGCACACATTGTACACTTCCAGGGCCAGTTCGACTGCACCAGCTCTTCGTCCATGCCCAGCACCGCCATGCGGACGATCTTGCGCGGGTCAAGCCCATCAACTCCTGAAATCGGACAGGCGCCGGCGCAGGTGCCGCAGGTAAGACAGGCATCGGCCCAGGCCGGATCAAGAGCAATCTGACTTTTCACACCATCGATTGCCAGCGGCTCCCTGTCGGTTTTCTCTAAAGCACCGAGGGCCTTCTGGCTGACATTGTTGGATGGATGGACATGCGGCTCACGCCCAAACTTTTCGCAGAGTTTCTGGTAATCATGAAACTTCATAAGGTACTTGCGACCGGGACCTTCCTTGGCGGAAAGGGTTCCGGCGTTGATCCAGTTCCTTATGGTGTTTCGATGAACCCCAAATTCTTCTGCAAGCTCGCTGACTTTAAATTCGTACATCATAAAAGGTCACCTCATTTGACAGTTAAAAAAAGAATTTGTGCTATTTTTTCAGATGCTTCAGTAACGGCTTTGACCATGGCGGAAGAAAGCCCCGGGGCAATTTCTTCCGGGATATACTCAATTTGCGCAGCGAGAATCAACACGGGAATCCCGGTATTATCAGCAAGCTCCTGCAAAAGGTTGACTGTGGGAAATTGATGGAGGGAAAAATCATGAATTTTTTTGGCGGGAATCTCGGAGGGAAGGATCTCGAACACTTCGCCGGGCTTTCGACCCTCGAAGTCGACGGCGTCGAGGACGATGATTCTCTCCGGCCGCCCCTCCTCCATCAGCAGATAATCGAACAGGTATTCACGAATACATGTGCCGGCATCAATCGCCTGGACATCTTCAGGGAGTATATAACGTGCCTGCAAATCGTCGACAACTGCAGGACCGAACCCATCGTCACCCATGATGATGTTCCCGCAGCCAAAAATCATCGCTCTATTTTTAATTGGTCGCATTGTGCAAACAGTGCCTCTTGATTGAATTTTTGGGAAAATACCATTAGGCGAATGGAAGTGCAATACTGTTTTTAAGTGTAATAACAGCACATATGTCATGATATCGAAACTATTAGGATAAAATGCCCATTTTTTTTTAAGTTTGTATTAAGGAAAACTCATAAGTGCCACAATGTCGCATAACCTCATGAAGTCCGTAGACTTTCATGTGAAACGCCGGATCAGTACCGGTTTTCCAACCTCTTAAGAGGTGTATGAGTGTAATGCAATGGTCTTATGAAAAACTGGGGAATGCATCCGAGCGAGCACTCGGATGCATGATTTTGGAGAGAAACGATTCTTTCAAGAAGACAGGGGTTCAGAAGAATAGCCCTGCGGGTTGTTCTTCTGCCAGCGCCAGGTGTCTTCACACATCTCGCGCAGTCCGTAGCCGGCCTGCCAGCCCAACTCGACCAATGCCTTGGTCGGGTCGGCGTAGCAGGCTGCAATATCACCCGGTCTGCGGCCGGCAATGGAGTAGGGTATTTCCCGGCAGCTGGCCTCGGCAAAAGCCCTGACCATCTCGAGCACGCTGTATCCCTTGCCGGTACCGAGATTGTAAATCACCACACCCGGCCGCTGCAGCAGTCGATCGATGGCTTTGACATGACCACGGGCGAGATCGACCACATGGATATAATCCCGCACTCCGGTGCCGTCCGTGGTCGGATAGTCATTGCCGAAAACGGCAAGCCGGGCGAGTTTGCCCACCGCCACCTGGGCAATATAGGGCACCAGATTATTGGGAATGCCGTCCGGATCCTCGCCGATCCGGCCGCTCGCATGGGCTCCGACCGGATTGAAGTAGCGCAACAGGCAGACATTCCACTCATTGTCGGCATGATAGACATCTTGCAGGATTTCTTCGACCATGAGCTTGGTTCGCCCGTAGGGATTTGTGCAGGAAAGGGGAAAATCCTCCATGATCGGCACCGTTGCCGGATCGCCGTAGACCGTCGCCGAAGAGCTGAAAATGATGTTTTTCACTCCTGCAGCAGCCATCACCTCGCAGAGGTTAAGGGTCCCCGTCAGATTGTTGGAATAATAGAGCAGCGGTTTTTCAACCGATTCCCCCACCGCCTTCTTGCCGGCGAAGTGAATCACTGCATCGATTTTCCCGGGGATGCCCGCAAAGACTTCGGCCAGGCGCTCCCTGTCGAGGAGATCGACCTGAAAGAAGGCGATCTTCTGCCCGGTTAATTCCTCCACCCGGTTAAGCGACTCCCTGCTGGCGTTGGAGAGGTTGTCGACAACCGTCACTGTATACCCGGCTTCGAGGAGTTCAAGGCAGGTATGACTGCCGATATATCCTGCCCCGCCGGTCACGAGAATATGCATGCTCACCTCATTCTTATAATATTTTAACTTTTGTTCTCCAGGAGATAACACACCAGAGGAGCAAAAACAACCACAAAGGATCCCTCCGATCCCCCTCGTGCCGCCTTGAAGATGATTTAGCCCTTTTTCAGAACAATAAAAGGAGGTACATTCAGAAAAAATAATGGTCGGAACCGGCCATCTTTGGAAATCACCCCTGCTCAAATACAACAAAAAACACCGAGAGGAGAAATCATGCCTTACGTCAATATCCGGGTCGCCGGAACCCTGACCAAAGAACAGAAACAAAAAATCAGCAAAGGCGTCACCGAAGTCATCTGCAGAGAAGCCAATAAGCCGCCCGAGGCGGTGCTCATTTTCATTGACGAAGTCGCCCACGAGAATATCGCCAAGGCCGGCAATCTCCTCGAACCACCCAAGTAACCCCGACAACCGTGCGGTGCGGGAAACTCATTGTCCTGCACCGCTTTCCAGCAGCTGCTGCACATAGTCCTCTTCCGACACGATCCGCACCCCGAGCCCCCTGGCTTTGTTCAACTTGGCAGCACCCACTTTTTCGCCGCACACCAGCAGATCGGTTTTGCCGGTAATCGCGTCGCCAACCTTTGCGCCAAGTGCCTTGGCCTGCTTTTTCATGTCTTCCCGGCTGCCCTGCCGCATGGTTCCGGTAAAGACAATGAGCTTGCCTGCCAGCGGTCCATTGCCCGATATCGCCTGATCGGTCTCGAGCGGCGTGGCTATGAGGTTAAAGCCCAGCCCGTATACGGCGGTAAAAAGATCGGCCGTCGCCCGCAAGCCGGCGAGCATCTCGTCGGCGGTTTTATCGCTGAAGCCCCTGATAGCGACAATCTCTTCTTTGGTGAGCAGGAAAACCCTTTCCAGAGGAAAAACCGAGAGAAGCTTTTCGCAATTCCCCATCCCCATCCGATAATTGCCGAAGGCGGCGAGAAAGCGCCAGTCCTCGATCGGCTCCATGCGGCTGCGTTGCAGCTGGGCCACCATATTCTCGGCCTGTTTCGGCCCGAATCCGAGATCGACCAGCTGCTCCTCGGCAAGAGCGTAGATCTCCGGCAGCGACCGGATACCGCCGGCAAAGATCTTGCGGATCGACGACTGGCCGAAACCATCGACGTTACCGAGGACCTTGAAAAAATGTTCGATGCCATTGGTTATCTGGGCCGGGCATTTCAAGGTGTCGATGCAGAGAAGATAGTCATTTTCCCAGACGAGCGGCGAACCGCAGCTCGGACACTCTTCGGGCAGCTCGGGCACCACCGGCACCAGCACCTCTTCAATCTTCGGGATCACCTCGCCGCTTCGCGACAGCCTGATGACCGCACCCGGACCGATCCCTTTCTCTCTAACCATATTATAGTGGTGGGCTGTAGCCCGCTGGATGAGGGCGCCTGAGAGCCTCGTCGGCTCGACCTCAGCCACCGGGTTTACCCGGCCGGACCTCGAGGTCTGGGCGATGACCCGCAAAACCTTGACCTCCGCGGTTTCGGTGTTTTTCTTGAAAGCAATCTGCCAGCGATGGTGATGGCGGGTGGCCCCCATGTATTGCCGTATTCTTTCGTCGTCGATATCGAGGACGATGCCGTCGACATCGAAATCCATCGCCTGCCACAGCCTGTCGACTACACCGTCGAAGTCGGCGGCAAGAAGAGACCATTCCCCTTCCCAGCAGGGCAGAAGAGCAAACGGAAAGAAGACCGCATGACCCGATTTGATCGCCTCGACAGCATGTGGTTCAAGCTCCTTTTCCTTGATAAGGCTCGCCTGGAAGTTTCTTGAATTATCAAAAAAAGGTGCGAGGTGCGCCTGAAAGTAGCTGCGGCTGACGACAACCTCCCCCGCTCCGAGACCACGGGCCCCGGCTTTGGCAACCTGCAGGCCGCGCTCGAAGACCCGGGTGATATCCGTGCCGCGCCGGCCGTCACCGCGGGTATAGAGGGTCTTGCCGTCATCGTAGGCGGCAAAGCCGTCAAGTTTCGGTGTCGCCCGGAAGATAAGGCCGGCGAAATCGACGCCGCACTCTCCGGCCGCCTTTTCAATCCGTTTGGCCCATCGCTCAATCGCGTTGAAATTGTAGGCCTTTTCCGTGGACAGCATGCGCACCGGCAGCTCCACGGTTTTTGCGCCGGGGTACGGTTCGGGTTCCACCGTATGCAGAAAAGGGTGGTCGGGGATCCTCCTCTTCAGTTCGGCCAGGTAAGTAAAATCATAGAGCTCATCGGATATCAGCAGCTCCCCGCCCCGATAAAGGAGATTGGCGACATTCAACAACTCGATCAGCTGGTCGTCATCGACACGGTCAAGATCGATATCCCCCTCGGCGATAGCCAGCAGTTCCTGCTCCGACAGGGCGGTGAGATTGAACTCCGCCTCGGCCAATATTTCATGCTGAGCGGGACTCAGCCCCAGACTTTTAGCCATCGCTTTTTTATTTTTTCTCCTGTACATATTTTCTGGAAGATGAATCATCCCGCCCCGGACGCCCTGGGCGTTTGCCGAAAGCGGGGTTGCAACTGCAGAGGAATTCTAACACCCCACAAGGGGGTACTCATTTCAGTGCCCCCTTGAGGGGTATAAGTACCTTAACGAAATTCATTCCTAAAAAACAAGAAATGAATTTCTAAGGTACTAATACTTTTTTCGAGAAGGTACAACCGGAGGAACGAGATTATGAGAACAATCGATCTGCGCAGCGACACCGTCACCAGACCCTCCGAGGCAATGCGTTCGGCCATGGCGGAGGCCGAGGTTGGCGACGATGTTTACCGTGATGATCCGACGGTGAACAAACTGGAGGCGTATGCTGCCGAACTGCTCGGTTTTGAAGCGGCGCTTTTTACCGCCAGCGGCACCCAGGCCAACCTCGTCAGCATCTTATCCCACTGCGGCCGGGGCGATGAATATATCGTCGGCCAGCTCGCCCACACCTATAAATATGAAGGGGGCGGCGCCGCGGTACTGGGCAGCGTCCAGCCCCAGCCGATTGAATTTGAAGCGGATTCCACTTTATCGCTTGCGAAGGTCGAAGAAAAGATCAAACCGGACGATATCCACTTCGCCAGAACGCGCCTGCTCTGCCTCGAAAATACCCGGAATGGCAAGGCCCTGCCTTTGAACTATCTGGCAGAGGCCGCGAGCTTTGCTGCGGCCAAAAACCTCCGGCTCCACCTCGACGGGGCCAGGCTGTTCAATGCGGCAGTCAAACAGCAGGTCGATGCCCGGAAGATCACCCGCCATTTCGACTCGGTCTCCGTCTGCCTTTCCAAAGGGCTGGGGGCGCCGGTCGGCTCGCTGCTCTGCGGTGCGAAAGGTTTTATCGAAGAGGCGCGCAAATGGCGAAAGATGACCGGCGGCGGAATGCGTCAGGCAGGGATACTAGCTGCGGCCGGGATCTACGCCCTGACAAACAACATCGACCGCCTGGCTCAGGATCACCGCCATGCCGAATTGCTGACGGCTGGGCTCACGCAGTTCGAAGCGCTTGCGGTCGAGAACGATCCGGCCCAAACCAACATGGTTTTTTTCAGTGCGGCGGCTGACACCACCGCGGCACTTGCCGAATTTCTCCGGGATCGCAACATCCTCATCAGCCCCGGTAAAACGACCCGGCTGGTCACCCACCTCGATGTCCATCCCGAGGATATCCAATACATTCTGGCGCAATTCGCCGAATTCTTTTCTTTCCAGAGGAGACCTTGACCCCGGGGCCCGACGACTCCGGGCGTCTCTTATTCGCCCGGAAAAATGATGGGGAAGAGGTTTTTCCGGGAGTTCTTGTGATGGGTTTTCACAAGCTCCTTTGAACGTTCGACATCCTTGATGCTGATCGCCTCGAAGATCTCATTATGCTCGTCCCTTATCTCCATGATCCGATTCAGCCGCAGATCCTCGGTCCGGAACCGCAGAAATATTTTCTGACATATTTCCCGATAGCGATAGGATAAAATGTCATTGCCGACCATATCGAGGACCCCGGCATGGAACTCCGTGTCGAGGATGAAGAGCTTGCGATCGACATGGGTGGAAATGGCCTTTTCATAATCATTCTTCCGCTTTTTCAAGGCCTGCATCTTTTTATCGGTCATGCCGCGGATCGCCGGTCCGATAAAACCTACCTCAAGCACCTCGCGTATATCGTAGAGGTTTTCCGCTTCCTTCAGGTTCAATCGATGGACCGAATACCCCTGGTTGGGGACGAAGTCAAGGTAGCCTTCCTGGGCGAGAATGCTCAAGGCATTATTCACCGGGGTCCTGCTGACTCCCAGTTGTTTGGCCAGATCGATAAAGACCAGTCGCTGGCCCGGCACTATCTCATAATTGAGCATCAACTCAATTATCCGCTGATACACCTTCAGGGTGAGGTTACTGGTTTTCTTCACTACTGTTACCTCTTAATGCAATGAATCGGGAGAGCCCTCGGAACAGAGAGAAACGCCTCTCTCCTCTTTACGATCCGGGGATCCGAAACCTTTTGGAATAGTAAGGTCTTGCAGATCCATTCAGGAGGAGCTGGCAGAGATATTTATTACATAATGTAAGGTATGTCAATAAGGTTACAATGTCCATGCTGCCGGTCAAACAAGTACTTTCAAACTCGGCCGTAAAAATCCGGCACTCGTTTCATTATTCCCCGGGTATTCCGTGCTGTTGAGTACCAGGGCGGTGGGTAATGGCGCGCGTCGACTGTCCGGCGCCATGAAAGAACCTGCGCATTAATCGCTTGACACCGCGATAATTACATGCAATATATCATACAATGATTGTAAAAAATCTCGTTCATTTTCACCCGCACCAGTCCCGGAGGAAAGAAAACCATGAAACAGGTCGTCACTCTGGAAGAAGCAGTCGGTTTCCCGCTGGCTCACGATATTACCGAGATCCGCCCCGGCGAATTTAAAGGGGCCGCGTTCCATAAAGGCCATATCCTGAAAAAGGACGACCTCGACCATCTGCGCCGGCTCGGCAAAAATAATCTCTTTATTATTCGAACCACGCCTGACGAAATGCACGAAGACGAAGCCGCCGAGGCTTTAGCCACTGCGCTCTGTGGACCGGGAGTGGGCTGGCAGGACGCACCGCGCGAGGGCAAAATCAACCTGAAGGCGACCAGGGACGGGCTTTTTAAGGTCGATATCGAAGCCCTCATGGCGTTCAACATGCATGGCGAAGTAATGTGTGCGACCCGGCACGACAATACCATGGTCAAAACCGGAGATACGGTTGCAGCCACCAGAGCCATTCCGCTGGTGGTGGCCCGGAAAAAAGTCGAAGCCGCCGTTGCCGCAGCCCTTGAAGCCAAGAACCATGTGTTGACCGTCGTCCCCCTGCGAAAACCGAAGGTCGGCATCATGATAACCGGCAACGAGGTTTTTTCCGGCCTGATCAAAGACAAATTCGAACCGATTATCACAAAGAAAGTGGCCGAGCTTGGAGGAGAGGTGCTGGATGTCGTTTTTCTCCCGGATGACGACACGATGATTGCCGAGGCAACCACAGGCCTGGTGAGCCGGGGCGCAGATCTTCTTATCACCACCGGAGGAATGAGCGTCGATCCGGACGACCGCACCCGCCACGCGCTGCAGCAGGCCGGGGTTAAGGATATCGTCTACGGTACGCCGGTGCTCCCCGGGGCGATGTTCATGGTCGCCTACCTTGGCGACATTCCGGTACTCGGCATTCCGGCCTGCGGGATGTACGCCTCCCGCACCGTCCTCGATCTTGTCTTTCCGCGGGTTCTCGCCGGGGAAAAGATAACCAGAAAGGAGATAGCGGGACTCGGCCACGGCGGGCTCTGCCTCCAGTGCAGGACATGTACGTATCCCGTCTGTCCCTTCGGTAAATAGACACGAGGCCAAGGAGGCGAGCGCCATGACCCAATCAGCCACGGTTATTCCTGAAATACCGGCAGAGCAATGCTCGTCGCTCCTGCCTGCCCTGGAATACTCCGTTGAACGTGAAGTATCCGGCCTTGAGGTTACCCCCAAGGCGGCGCTGCTGCTCAGGGAGTACCTGCAGGGCAAGGACACCCTGCCGATCCGCATCTTTCTCACGATCGGCGGATGCGGCATGCAATCCTTCGGCATAAGCCCGGAAGCCCTCCAGCCTGCCGATGCGGTTTTTAAAAGAGATGGCTTCACCTGTGTGGTCGAGCGGAGAATTTTAAAACAATACGGCCCGATAAAAATAGACAGCGACGGCTTTGCCTTCCGGCTGAGCGGCAAAGGAATCTCTCCGCTGACAGGTTGCGGCACCTGCGCCTTCCAGTGCGGCACCAGGGGCGGATCGCGCTGTACCGGAGTCTGCGTTACCTGCGAGGCTCCATGCCCGACCGGATTAAAGATCAGATCGCGGCGAAAACAGCGTAAAGCAGCATGGCTTTAAAGCTATCGGAGGGCAAGGATAATTGCATGCAATGATTACAGACATCCGGGTCATCCCGCAGTGGCAATTCCATTTTTTTCTCAAGTATATCTCGGCGATTGACTGAGAAAAAGATATTGACACGGCATGTGTTTCATGTAAAATAACAGCTTACAAATCACCAAGGCCATGAGTGCATTTTTTTGTTCAACCCTTTATTGCATGTAATTTTTCATGCAGACAAGACAGGACAATTTACCTTTCCAAGAGTGTTGCGGGCTTACATAGAGGCATTGGCCATTGCAATGCATCGAATTTTCAACCAGAGGAGAATCGTATCGATGAAACCAATCAAAACAAAAGACAAAACAGTCTTGAGATCCCTGGGACTCGGCGGTTACTTCGGAGGTGGGGCCGAAGGAATGGTAGATGTCAAAGATGGCAAGATTGTCCGTGTGCGCCCGATGCAGTATGGGTGGAAATACAAGAAGGAAGAGGTTCGCCAGTGGAAAATGGAACGAAACGGCAAGACTATTGAGCCCACCTGGAAATCTCTGCCCGGCCCTTTCTCTCTCGCCTACAAAAAGCGCGTCTACTCGCCAAACCGCGTTCCTTTTCCTATGAAAAGAGTGGACTGGGACCCAAACGGCGAGCGCAACCCCCAGAACCGCGGCAAGAGCAAGTTTGTGCGAATCTCCTGGGACGAAGCATCAAAGCTCATTGCAGACGAGATCAGGAGAGTGCACAAGGAGTACGGCCCTAATGCCATCCTGATGCAGGGCGACGGCCACGGCGAATGCAAAACCATCAATACCCCGCACGGCCACCCGGGCGTCCTCCTCGAGTACCTCGGCGGTTTTACCCTCCAGGTCCGAAACCCCGACAGCTGGGAAGGCTGGTACTGGGGCGCCAAACATGTCTGGGGCCAGGGTGCCCAGGGCATCATGTATCCTGCCGCCAATATCGTCAAAGATACCATCGAGCATTCCGACATGGTTTTGTTCTGGGGCTGTGACCCGGAAACAACTCCCTGGGGATTTGTCGGCCAGTTTGCCAGCCGGCTGTGCTACTATTTTACCGAAGTCGGCATCAAACAGGTCTATATCTGTCCGGACTGCAACTACGGCGCGGCGATCCACGCCGACAAGTGGATTCCGGTTCTGCCCAATACCGATGCCGCCCTCCAGCTGGCCATCATCTATATGTGGCTGACCGAAGGAACCTATGACAAGGAATACGTAAAAACCCATACCGTCGGTATGGATAAAGTAGCCGATTACGTGCTCGGCAAGGAAGACGCTGTACCTAAAACGCCGGAGTGGGCCTCGCCGAAATGCGGCGTGCCGGTCTGGACGATCAAGGCACTGGCCCGCGAATTTGCCGCGAAAACTACCTCTATCGCCCACTATTTCGGCGGCGGTTTCATTCGCGGACCCTTCTCCCACGAACCCGCCCGTCTCGAGTGTATTCTGCTCGGCATGCAGGGTCTCGGCGGACCGGGCGTGCATCAGCATCAGTTCACCTATTTCGGCCTGCCGAGGGCTGAGGGCCTCGGCGGCACATTCTTCTGGAATCCGGAAATCGAGGAGCGGATCGCCCTGCCGGTTCTCAGTGCGGTAAGTGCCTGGCAGCAGCAGGTTATTCCGAAGACCCTGATCCAGAATGCCATTATGGGCACCGAACCGATCAAGTTCCGGGGCACCGGAGCCCAGAACGCCCTCACCCACGACCAGTTCGTCGAGTACACTTTCCCGATCTCAAAAGAAGAAAAAGGTTCGAGAATCCATATGATCTGGGCCGACAGCCCGTGCCGCATCACGTGCTGGAATTTCGGCCATGAGACCGAACTGGCGATGCGCAGCCCGGAAATCGAATTTTTCGTCGCTCAGCACCCGTGGTTCGAAAACGACTGTCTTTATGCCGACATCGTCCTGCCCGCCAATACTCACATGGAAGTCGACGACATCGTCACCAACATTCGCCAGGGCACGATGCAGCCGAACATCATGCTCACCGAAAAAGCCATCGAACCGGTCGGCGAATCGAAAAGCGACGCCCAGTGCGTGCTCGAAGTAGCCAAGCAGTTCGAGGGAATGGAACAGCAGATGACCGAAGGGAAAACCACCGCGGATCTGCAGAAAGCCATCTGGGGCTATATGGGCGGAGAAAAACTGGTGTCCTGGGAACAACTGAAGGAAAAAGGCTACTGGATGTACAACACGCACCCGGACTGGGAAAACGATCCGCCGGGATTCCGTGAGTTTTACCTGGATCCTGAAAAACACAAGCTCAATACCCCGACCGGCAAGCTCGAGTTTTATTCCGAGGCTCTAGCCAAAGCATATCCGGACGACAAGGAAAGAGGGCCGATTCCCAAATGGGTCGAGAAAAGCCACAATCATGACGAGCGACTCACCAGTCATCGCGCCAAGATGTTCCCTCTTCTGATCATGTCAAACCACGGCCGCTGGCGTGTACACGCCCAGTGCGACGACATCACCTGGACCCGGGAAACGCCGACCATGAAGGTGACCGGCCCGGACGGCTATAAATACGAACCGTGCTGGCTGCATCCTTCGGAGGCGGAAAAGCGCGGCATACAATCCGGTGACATCGTCAAGGTCTTCAACGAACGCGGAATTGTTCTGACAGGGGCATACATCACTGAAAGAGTGCGTCCGGGAGTCGCATATGTCGATCACGGGGCCAGACACGATCCGATCAAGACCGGCGAAATCGAGCGCGGCGGCGCCATCAACACCATTACCCCCGGCGCCGTGACTTCGGAAAACTGCGTCGGCCAGATCGGCGGCGGCTATCTGGTCGAGGTGCAGAAAGTAAGCGGCGAAGAGATGGATAAGTGGCGACGGGAATTTCCCGACGCGTTTTCACGAAAGTATGATCCGGCAGCAGGCCTTCGTGTTGATGCCTGGATTGTTGACGGAGGTAAAAAATCATGAAAGTATTTACCGTTGATCTCTCCCGGTGTAATGGCTGCTACTGCTGTCAGATCGCCTGTAAAGACGAGCATGTCGGCAATGACTGGACCCCCTATGCCAAACCGCAGCCCGATACCGGCCAGTTCTGGATCGGCCTGTCCGAGCAGGTCCGGGGCCATGTCCCGCATGTCAAAGTCACGTATATCCCGCAGCTGTGTCACCACTGCGATGATGCGCCGTGTATCGCCGACTGCAAGGCCGAGGCAATCTATAAACGCGACGACGGCATTGTGATCATCGATCCGGTGAAATGCACCGGCTGCAAACTCTGTGTCGATACCTGCCCGCACAACGTCATTTTTTTGAACGAGCAGCTCAATATCGCCCAAAAATGCACCGCCTGCACCCACCTTCTCGACAATGATCCGGAATGGACCGTGCCGCGCTGTGTCGATCAATGCCCGACCGAGGCTCTGCGTTTTGGCGAAGAGGAAGACTTCAGCGATTTCATCAAAGCCGCCGAGTTGATCAACCCGGCGGCCGGGACCAAATCGCGGCTCTACTACAAGGGTCTGCCGAAAAAGTTTGTGGCCGGCACTTTATATGATCCGGCGGCAAAGGAAGTCATCATCGGCGCAGAATGTACCCTGCAAGACGAAGCCTCCGGCGAGACTTTCACCGAATCAACCAGCAACTTCGGTGACTTCTGGCTGAAAGAACTGCCGGATAACCGCAGCTACACCCTTACCTTCAAAAAAGACGGCGTGACCAAAACCATCGCCGGACTGACGACCGATATCGATCGCGGCCTTGGCGACATTGCCATGGACATGGGAGGCAATCGCTAGTTTTTGGTATACTTTAACATCTGGGATCAATAACCAAGGGCCTGAAAAAGTGCAAAGCTTCTTTTCAGGCCCTTTTTCCGGCGCGTTTGCCTGTAAATTTTCATTCCTTTGGAAGAGTAAAAACAAAATTGGGGTGCCCGCCGGGAGATTCTTCGCACCATAAGTCCCCTCCGTGGCGTCTGACAAGCTCGCGAATGACGGGCAGACCAACTCCGGAACTGAACTCGCTGTCAAACATTTCAAAAATGGATTTTCTCTTCTCCGCCGGAATCGGTTGTCCGTTGTTGAAAACATTAAGGCGATACATATTGCCTATATCTTCGAAGCCATAAGCAATTGTCCCTCCTTTGGGAGTGTAACGAATGGCGTTGGAAAGAAGATTTCGATAAACGATGCCCAGCCAGTTCTTGTTGGCGGAAACAAAGATTTTGTCGCCCGGTATTCCGCCGAGACGATTGTCGATTTGAATCTCCCCTCTCTCAATTTCCTGGGAAAATTCGCCAAGAATAGGATCGATAATATCCTCGCGAAGATCAAGCGTCTCTTTCCTGCCGATTTCACTGGAGTTCATTACGCTTGATTTGGTCAGATATTCGCCGACAATCTTCTCGAGTTTAATCATCCGATTAAAGACGTCGTTCAGCGTCTGTTGAACGCTTTCGCTCACCTGGCCAAATCTTCCTCTGGCCAGCAGTTTAATTGTCGAAGCGATGGAGACAATGGGAGACCGCATATCGTGTGTTGCGATGCAGAGCATTCGCAGAATATGTTTCTCCAGTTTCTTGCGCCTTGTTATATCACGGGAAATTCCAATGACTCCGATAATCTCTCCGTCTAGATCTTTCCAGGGAAATTTAGAAACCGAGATCCAGGATTGGCTTCCATCCGGACGAGTCAGTTCTTCTTCCTTGTCAACAATCGACTTTCCTGTTTCCATAATGAAAATTTCGTCGTCCCGGCATTTTCTGGCCTCCTCCAGGGGAAGAAAATCAAAATCGGATTTCCCGATCATTTCTTCCCAACGGACTGCCGATCTTCTCGCTTTGGCTTCACTCACCAAAGTAAATCTCCCGTCCATATCCTTGAAGAATATGGAATCCTCCGAGTGACGTAAAAGCGCCATCATCTCGGGACATCTTTGATTGAAATTGTTTGCCATACCTTTACACCTAAAGCGGGCTAACGCACGCAACCCAAGGGTTATGATCCCCTCCCACAACAGCCCACAACAGAGGGGATAAGTACCTTCACGAAATTCATTTCTAAGGTACTAAAAGGCTCACCATTCAGTTTGAATCAAATCCGACCCCGTAAAGTTTTCCCCTCCAAAGGATATGGATATTTATCCGATTTTGGCAACATAAATCCGCAATCCCACGCCCTCATTACTACAATGTAGTATATTGACATTCCACATGGTTTGTGTGATTAAATTCATGAGACGAGCCCTCACAGATCCATGCTATTCCAACCTTATCATCGATTGGCATCATGACGAACGTTCATACCGAATCTCCCGCCGGAAGAAATCAGGCTGACAAAGAAGAACGGAAAATCTCCTCCAATCTGTTTATGTCCATACCCCAGGGTGTGATCTATCAGTCGGCCGATGGGGCTATCATTTCGGCCAATCCGGCGGCGGAACGTATTCTCGGCTTAAGCCTCAGCCAGATGCAGAGCCTGACGGCAAAGGACCTCCTCTTGCGGGCTCTGCATGAAGACGGCTCGGAGCTGCCTGAATCGGAGCATCCCTCGATGCAGGCATTGACGACGGGGCAGCCGGTCCTGAACACCATCCTGGAAATTTTCAATCCCGTGGAAAACCGGCATCTCTGGCTGTCGGTGGATGCGGTGCCGGAGTCCTGCGCCGGAGAGGACCGCCCCTCGCAGGTCTATGTCACTTTCAGCGATATCACCGAACGTAAGATGGCGGACGAGGCTTTACGGCAAAGTGAGGAGCGCTTCCGCCTGACCTTTCAGGCCAGCCCCGACGCGATAAACATCAACCGCCTCATCGACGGCATGTATGTAGACATCAACCCCGGGTTCACCAGTTTAACCGGCTATAGCCGGGCAGATGTTATCGGCAGGAAATCGACCGACCTGGATATCTGGCACGACCTCAGAGATCGCCGGAAGCTTGTCAAAGGATTGCAGGAAAACGGTCATGTCAACGGTCTTGAAGCAAAATTTCGCCGAAAGGACGGCAGAATCTGCCACGGCCGCATGTCCGCACGGGTCATCCTGCTGGAGGGTGTTCCCCATATAAGTTCGATTACCCGCGACATGACCGATCACATGGAGGCACTGGAAGCCCTGCGTGCCGGCGAGAACATGCTCAGCAGCATTTTTCGCACTGCGCCCACGGCCATTGGTGTGGTGAGCAACCGTATTTTCATTACCGTCAATGACCGCATCTGCACGATGACCGGCTACAGCAAGGAGGAACTGGTCGGGAAGAATAGCCGCATGCTCTACCTGAACGATATGGAGTATGAGTTTGTCGGCAAGGAAAAATATGAAAAAATCAAGGAATTCGGTACCGGTACCGTCGAAACGCGCTGGCAGCGGAAAGACGGGGAAACCATAGATATACTTATGAGTTCCTCGCCGATAAATCCCGACGACCTGACTGCCGGGGTCACCTTTACCGCCCTTGACATCAGCGAGCGGAACCGGGACGAAGCGGAACGGGAAAAGCTGCATGCCCAACTACTCCAGGCCCACAAGATGGAGTCGGTGGGACGGCTGGCAGGCGGCATAGCCCACGACTTCAACAACATGCTCGGAGTGATCCTTGGTCACACCGAAATGATTATGTGTACGACAGATCCGGCCCTGCCGGTTTTTACCGATCTTCAGGAAATTCGTAAAGCGGCCGAACGTTCCGCCAACCTTACCGGACAATTGCTGGCGTTTGCCCGCAAGCAGACGATCACCCCCAAGGTCCTCGACCTGAACGAGATCGTTGAAGGAATGCTCAAGTTATTATACCGTCTCATTGGCGAGAATATCGAGCTGGTCTGGCTGCCCGGCAGAAAACTGTCGCCTGTCAAGATGGATCCGTCGCAGATCGATCAGATCCTCGCCAATTTGAGTGTCAATGCCCGGGATGCCATCGCCGGTATCGGGAGGATCACCATCGAAACGGAATGTGTCGTCATCGATGAAGCATATCGCACCACCCATTGCGAAGCGGCCCCCGGTGAATATGTGTTGCTGGCTGTGAGCGATAACGGTTGCGGCATGGACAGGGACATTCTCGACAAGCTGTTCGATCCTTTTTTCACGACCAAGGAACTCGGCCAGGGCACCGGCCTGGGACTTGCCGTGATTCACGGTATCGTCAGGCAGAACAATGGATTTATTTGCGTCTACAGCGAACCCGGCCAGGGTACGACCTTCAAAATCTACCTGCCCAGGTATCACGGCAAAGCTGTGCAGAAGCATAGAAAAGCACCGGCGGATTTAGACGGAAGAGGCCGGGGGACGATCCTCCTGGTCGAGGATGAAGCGTCTATCCTAAAAATGACCCAACTGATGCTTGAACAGCTGGGATACACAGTGTTGCCCGCCCCAAGCCCAACTGCGGCAATCGGTCTGGCCAGGGAACACGCCGGTGGGATCGATGTCATGATGACCGATGTGGTCATGCCTGAGATGAATGGCCGGGATCTGGCCAACATTGTAACAGGTATGCAGCCGGGTCTCAAATGCCTGTTTACCTCCGGTTATACCGATAACATCATTGCTCATCACGGCGTGCTCGACGAGGGGATGGATTTCATCCAAAAACCGTTCGCCATGAAAGATCTCGCCGCCAAAATTCAGAATGTACTGGACCGGAATTCCGAGCTGCTGCTCAATGAGAATTATCCGTAATGTCCATTTTTCCAGAGATTTTCTTTATCACATAGATGTTGCAGGAATTCTTCAAATAAGGCAAAGATGTTACTGATCGTGAACCTGGAGAGAGGAAAACATTAAACGAGTCTGGTGCACGCCATATGCACAACTGCAAAAACATGCCAAATTATGGAACGGAGGTTTTCATGAAATCATTTAGTCTATCGATTTTCCTGTTTATTCTCATTCTAATGGTTTTTGACCCAGCATCTGCTGCAAACGTGGGCAGCGTCAAGAATTCAGAAGGACAGGCATGGATTATACGCGGAGAAGCTCAGATTCCCGCCAAGGCAGGTGAGAGCCTCATGGTCAATGACATTATGAAGACCGATACCGATGGAGCCATGGGCATAATAATGCAGGATGACACCATTATCTCCATGGGCCCGAATAGCCGGATGGTTCTTGTCGATTTCGTATTTCAACCCGAAGAGGGACGGTTCAGCATGCTGACCAGGTTTCTTAAGGGAACTTTTACATATATTTCCGGGACAATTGCCAAACTCAATCCCGAATCGGTCAAGGTAGAAACACCGGTAGGCATGGTGGCTATTCGCGGCACCCATTTTCTTCTCAAAATTGAAGATCATTTTCTCCTCAACGTTGAAAAATAAGACGAAGAGATTGATGCAAACTCTGATAGTGACTTTGCTGACCTGTTTGATCCTTGCAGGTTGTGCGCAAAAAACTACTTTCGTGCTGTTGCCCGATCCCAGTGGAAGCGTCGGCAAAATCATGATCACTCATCTGAAAGGCACCAAGACGCTCAGCCAGGCTCGACAATCCGTGGTCATCAAGAGCAAAACAGAGAGGCCAGGCAATGTCGAAATTATGGAGGAGGCGGAGATCCTGTCACTCTTCGGCAAGGCCTTGGACATCCAACCGTTACCTCCTGCCAGATTCCTGCTTTATTTCAATACCGATTCCAGCCAGCCAAAGCCGGAAGGTGAATCCGAAATCCCCAAGATACTGCAAGCGATCAAGGACAGACATTCAATGGACATCAGCGTAATTGGGCACACAGACCTGAAAGGAGAAGCCGACTATAACTACGACTTATCGTTTCAACGGGCGAAACATGTCAGGAGTATGTTGGAGAAGCACGGTGTTGCCCCGTCCATCATCACAGCCATCTCCCAGGGCTCAAGTAACCCTCTTGTGCCAACAGCGGATAATATCCCTGAACCACGAAATCGTCGGGTCGAAGTCATCGTCCGATAAGCGTCATGCGCTCCCTCTCCGTCTTTAAACAATCGACCGATCGAACGAGCAAATGGATTCTTACTGTCGGTTTGTTTATAGGTGTGATGGCAGCAATCTTAGCTGTGATTGCGCCTGAACCTCTCCGACAACTCGACCGAATCAGCTACGATTTCATGCTGCAGAGACTGGGAGGAAAACCTCATAATCCCAAAGTGCTGATCGTAGATATAGATGAGGCGAGTCTGGCCCGTTACGGGCAGTGGCCGTGGCCTCGCCATCTTGTTGCCCGGCTGCTCGGCATTGTACGTGACGGCACACCTGACTCCGTGGGTATCGACATCCTCTTTGCAGAACCGGATCGCTCCTCCCTGATGTTTGTGAACAGGGATCTTAAGACGGAGTTCGGCACGGAACTCGATATCTCCAGCATGCCGCCGGAAAGAGTGGACCACGACTGGGCTCTCTCAAGCACTTTAAATCGCGGCTCCTTCTATCTGGGGGTCATGTTTCGTTTCGGAGAGAAAAATCAGACACAGGTCGAATTGCCGGACAGCCGATTGGTCGTCACCCATCTCAGCCGTGATGGCGAAGGGATACACCCTTTTCCCGTCGCCGACGGTGTGGTGGCCGCCCTGCCACAACTTGCAGTATCAGCCGATGGATCAGGTTTCGTCAACGCCGCTCCGGATACTGACGGAGTCATCCGTCGTGTGCCGCTGTTCATCCAGTACGGCAACACGTTATATCCCTCTCTCGCGCTGGCCACGTACATGCGGTCGCAAAAAAGTAAGAACATGGTTATTCAATCCGATAAGGGAGGCCTCGTTTCAATCAAAGCAGGCGAAACTCTCATTCCTGTCGACAAACAGGGTTTTGTCGGCTTGCGTTTTCGCGGCCCTTCCGGAACCTATCCACACATTTCTGCATCAGATGTGCTGGATGGTACAATTTCGAAGGATGCGTTTTACGGAAAAATCGTATTCGTCGGTTCCTCCGCCGAGGGTCTTAAGGATCTCCATGCGACTCTTTTTGATCGTCGCCTGTCCGGAGTTGAAGTCCATGCGACAATGGTCGGCGCTATTCTGGATCACGACTTTATTTCCACACCAGCATGGACCTCCGGAGCGCAGGGAATTGGCGTGCTTCTTTCGGTTCTGCTGTCACTGACGATCGTGTTATGGTTTTCAACATGGGCTACCGCACTGACATTGCTAGGATTTCTTTTCATTGTTCCTTTATCTTCCGCAATGTTGCTCAAAAGCCATCATGTGTTTATTTCGCCGGTTTCAACCATGGCAGTATGTATTTTATCCTTCGCCCTGCTTGCCATAACGCGTTTTCGCAGCGAGGAACTCCGTGTTCTGCATCGCGAACGGCAACTTGCAGCGGCCAGAGATTGTGCAATCGTAGGGTTGGCATCCCTGGCGGAAACCCGCGACGCAGAAACCGGAAACCACATATTACGTACACAAAAGTATGTACAAGCCATGGCTCGACATCTTGTGCATCACAAGAGCCTTGACTATCGACTTCAACCAAAGGAAGTCGACCTGCTTTTCAAATCCTCCCCACTTCATGATGTAGGAAAAGTAGGGGTGCCCGATTCCATTCTGCTCAAACCGGGACCGCTTACCCTCCCGGAGTTCGAGGCAATGAAAAAGCATACTCTTTACGGTGCCGAAGCCCTGGCCAGGGCCGAATCGGTGTCCGGCATCTCGGACGACACATCCTTTCTGAAAACAGCCCGGGAAATTGCCCTGACTCATCATGAAAAATGGGATGGCACCGGTTATCCCCACGGCGTTAAAGGCAAGGATATCCCCTTAAGCGGCAGACTCATGGCTTTAGCCGATGTGTACGATGCACTTATTTCTGAACGTGTTTATAAAAAAGCCATGAGTCACGAAGCAGTTGCCGACATAATCCGCAACAGTCGGGGTACTCATTTCGACCCTGAAATTGTAGATGTGTTCGAGGCGTTGGAAGATGAATTCTGGGTCATCAGCCAGAAGCATGCCGATCAAAAAAACAGGCATTAATAAAATGAGAGAACTAATTCTGACGATCGACAAAGAATACAAGGGAAAAGTGGTCACGGCGGATGAGGCGATATCGACCATTAAAAACGGCAGCCGTATCTTTATCGGATCGGGCTGTGGCGAACCCCGGCATCTCATTCACGCCCTTGTCGGCAATCGCAATATGAACGACATAATGATCTTTCAGATGTTGGCTCATACTTTGGCGGATTATCTGGACTATCCCTCCTTTCTCGAGCGCTTTGTCGTAAACCTGTTTTTTGTACCCATAAAGATGCAGCAGGCGGCATTTGAAGGGAAAGTCGATTATATCCCGACATATCTTTCTCAGCTGCCGCAGCTTTTCAGAAGCAAGCAGATCTGCATCGAAACGGTTCTTATCCAGATAAGCCCTCCCGACCGCTTTGGCATAGCGAGTCTCGGAGTTTCCGTCGATGTCACTCTCGAAGCCGTAAAAAGTGCGAAAACAGTTATCGCCCAGATCAATCCCCGGATGCCCCGCACCCATGGTGACGGCTTTCTCCATGTGAGCGACATTGACTATCTTGTGCCATATGAGGAGGAACTGATCGTTCTCGATCAGGAAACAGTTGAAGAGGAAATAGCCGGCCGCATCGCCCAGTATGTCAGCGAGTTGATCGACGATGGCAACACCTTGCAAGTCGGGTATGGCCATATGCCCTATGCGCTGCTGAAATATTTCGGCAATAAAAATGACCTCGGCATCCATACCCACATGATTTCCGATGCCTTTATCCCCCTCATGCAGAAGGGCATTATCACCAATAAGTACAAAAATTTCATGACGGATCGGGCGGTCGCCACCTTTTGCATGGGGTCGCGCATTGCCTACGATTACATCGACAACAACATTCAATTCTATTTCGGTACGGCGGATTGGGTCAATACGCCTGGCATCATCGGCAGGAACGACAACTTCAGGTCCATCAGTTCCGCCCTGGAGGTCGACTTGACCGGACAGGTATGTTCCGATTCGGTGGGCCGGCAATTTTTCAGCGGGACCGGCGATCAGGCCAACTTCATCAGGGGGGCAACGCTGTCGAAAGGCGGCTTGTCGATCATCGCGCTGCCCTCAACCGCCAAGGGCGGCAAGGTTTCCCGGATTGTTGCCAACCTCAGTGCCGGGGCAGGCGTGGCTACCCTCAGAACCGATGCAAATTTTGTCGTCACCGAATTCGGCATAGCCCAGCTCAAAGGCAAGAGCATCAGTCAGCGGGTCATTGAGTTGAGCCAGATAGCCCATCCGGACTTCCGGGCGAGTCTTATCGATGAGGCAAAGAAAAATCATTACATCTTTCCCGATCAGTTGCCCCCACTTGCCGAAGATCTCATCTTTATCGAAGAGTACAAGAGCAGAATGGCCCTGAAAAGCGGCAAAAGCATGCTGGTGCGTCCGCTTTTACCTTCCGATGAGATAGCCTACCGCAATTTCTTTTATTCCCTGCAGAAAGAAACGATCTACATGCGGTTTTTCCATACCGTCGCCATTTTTTCCCGCAAAATGGCCCAGGATCATTGGGCCGCCATGGACTATCGAAAAAATATCTCCCTGATAGGCATTGTCCAGGACAAGGGCAACAAGGAGATAGTCGCAATAGGAACATACGCCGAAATGGAAGAAAAATGCGCTGAAGTGGCATTCGTGGTTCGGGAAGATTTTCAAAACCAGGGGATTGCCGGCTATATCTTCAAAGAACTGGAACGAGTTGCCTCCGCCAATGGGTTCGACAGCTTCCATGCAACAATTTTTCCGGAAAACACCGGGATGATACATCTTTGCCGGAAAAATTACCCGGATGCCAAGGTTGTCAGAAAGGGGGATGAATGCGAGGTCAGGATGAATTTTCACAAGAAAAACGTCCCACCCGAGGGTTCCCCGCCCAAATGAGCCGGCCCCAACCGGAAGACGACATGGATAAACAGCTGATCGGAGTCATATCGGATACCCATGGTCTTGTGCGGAAGGAAGCCCTGCAGGCCTTGAAGGGCTCTACCTTGATTATTCATGCCGGGGATATCGGCAGCCCGCAGGTACTCGAAAGTTTGCGGTCCATAGCACCCGTCGTGGCTGTACGGGGCAATATCGACAAAGGACAATGGGCGCAGGCCCTGCCGAAGTGGGAAGTTGTCGAAATCGCAGGTATATCGCTCTATGTCATCCACGATCTCAACGATCTCGATCTTGATCCTGCTGCGGCGGGATTCAGCGCCGTCATCAGCGGGCACTCGCATCGTCCCTCCATTCAGACCCTCAATGACATTCTTTTGCTCAATCCCGGCAGTGCGGGACCACGAAGGTTTACATTGCCGGTCAGTGCAGCGTTGATTTACGTGAAGAATGGAATGCTTGAGCCCCAGCTTATTGAACTGGCAGTCGGACAATAAATTCGAATGACTTCAGCGCACCTCCAGCAGTTCGACATCATAGGTTAAATTCAAACCGGCCAGCGGATGATTGCCGTCGATGGTAACCGTCTTTTCATCGACGTCGTTGACGACGAAATTGACCCTCTCTCCCGATCTGTTTTGATACTGTACGGTTCGTCCCGGGATCAGCTTGATGTCGGGGGGGAAATGTTTGCGCTCAACCCGCAGGACAAGATCCTTGTTGTACTCACCGTATCCTTCGGCGGGGTCAATGTGGATTTTCCTGTTTTCCTTCACTGCCATTCCGAGAATGCCATCTTCCAGTTTGCGCAGAACTTTCCCTTTTCCGACGGTGAAGGTCAGAGGGGTTTTATTCTCGGGGCCGCCAACGATAGAGCCGTTATCGAGCAGGATTGAAAATTGGATCGTCACGGTCGTCCCTTTCTCTGCTGTTTTCATACTGTCCTCTTTTTTCTTAAATGATTTTTTCGGCCGGTCGCCGCTCCGGCACATATACATGGTCTGCCGCCCCGTCATTCCAATCATGCGACACATAGAGTCCGCAGTAACAGCTGCCGTACTCGCTGATATCCGCCGCGCGGTAGTGGCAGGGGCAGACGATGTCCCGGTCGTTTGCAACGACTCCAGAGGCCAGCCGGCATGGACAGGACATGTAGCCGTAGCGCTCCCGGTTTGCAAGCAATCCCCGGATAAGATCCATGGTCAGCGGCAGATCGTTGTTGAAACAATACCCCAGCTTCTCCTGGGACTTTTTCAGGTTGGCATACAGCTGTTCTTCTCTGGTCATATCCCAAGTGCCTCCCGAATGTCATTTAACCGATACCCGACAATGATAGTATCGCCAATCAGCATGGTCGGAAAAGAGCAGCGTCTGTTGAGCTGTCGCACCTCTTCCAGAATCACCCTGCGCTCTTTGCCTTGGAGAAGATCGACATCGACAAACTCAAACATCCTGGCATCGTCCTCCAGCAGCTTCTTGATGGCCCTGCAGTGGCTGCAGGTGCTCAGGGAGTACAGTTTGATTTTCCTTTCTCCATTCATGATAATGCTGCGGGCGGAACTATCGTCACCGGGATTTTGGCCCTTTTCAACACGGCTTTGGTCGTACTGCCAAAAGCAGAGGAATCTGAAAATAAGTTCTTATGTCCGCCGAGAACAATCAGATCGCACTCATTGTCGACTGCTTTGGCCAGGATTTCTTCAACTATTTCGCCGTCGCTTATGATAATTTCACTGGAGTGAAAATCGCAGGCATCGTCTGCGATACCGACTTCTTTGCAAAAATTATTGACGGCCTCCCTGACCCGGCTGTTGGTCGATTGTTTGCCAAGCAGCGACCGTCGTGCATTGGCCTGATGCGAACTGACAAGATCTTCCCACTGATGCTTGCCAAGCAGGTCTTTCAACTTCTCATCCATGTTGTTCGGGAGTCTTTCGATGACATGCAGCATATAGATGGTCGCCTTGAACCGTGTAGCCAGGACGATGGTAAAATCGAGCGCCTGCTGGCAATTCGGTGTGAGATCTGTGGCAAAAAGGATCGACTGGATTGGTTTCAGCATAATGTTGTTCTCCCATACGTAATAAAATAAGGCAAAGTACTTCTCCATGTAGCCCGCGTTCTTGGTTCCTCGCCACAGGCCTCAGCATCCGGTTTGACCGTCATACTGCCCCAGGCTGAGGAGGCAGACCAACAGGGGACCAAGCAGAATAAAGCCGCCTGCAACATGAATACCCGCAGTAAATGAATGTATATCGGCAAGATAACCGATCAATGTCGGCATAAGCCCGCCGCCGACAAGAAAAGCGAGGGGTGGTCCCAAGGCGCTGGCGACACTGCGCAAAGAAGGCAAAGTGACTCGGGAGAGCGCAGCAAACCCGGCCGGGAAAAAAGCGGTGAGTGCTGCCGCCTGAAGAAATAAAACAAGAACAAGCGCTCCGCCATCGCTCCAGGGCATAAGCAGGGTCAGAGTCCCGGTTGCCAGAAGCGATACTCCCATCACCTTCTGCTGGCCGATCCTGTCACTCAGCCAGCCGGTGACAAACACCACCGCGAGGCCTGAGAGCTGAGACAGCCCGATCAAGGTATTGGCCCATGTCAGATCATAGCCTCGCTCGTTGACCAGAAAAAGCGGGAGCATGGCAAATATCCCGGCATTGCCGCTGAAGGCCATGCTTAACAGTACAACCATAATCCAGAACGAGAGGCTTGAACCGACAATCTTCACATTGGCGACATTTACCGTCCGCCCGGGAAACTCGCCGCCCCGCCCTCGGAAAGTGTACAGCAGGGCGGCAACCAGGCTGAGAATCGCCCAGATCAACAGAATCTGCCGCCAGGAATACCAGCGCAGGAGTACCGCAGCGATCAGCGGGGCGGAAACAAAACTGAGAGGCGGCGCACACTGATGGACACTCAAGCCCTTGCCCCAGTCGGATTTCTGAATTTCTGCGGTTATGGTGGCGATTGCGGAAGGGAGATGAATTCCTCCGGCAAAACCGATACCCAGCAAGAGCGCCCCCATCCCCCACACATTGTCGATAAAGCTGAAAGCCATGAGGGACAACCCCACCAGCCAGGCCGAAAACATCAATGTGCCACGATGATCGAAGCGTGAGGATATCACCCCCGAACACACCGGAGCGAACATGTACCCCACCGACATCAACAGAAACAGCCCGCCGGCCTGACCATGGGTGATGCCGAGATCTTTTTCGATTTCCGGCATAAGGGGGGCAAAGAGAATCCGGGAAACGAAACCCAGATAAAAAAGCCATGCAAGAAAAAGGGTTATGCCGATTTTATCCTGAAAGGATTCGGGCATGGGGCATTCATAGTCGGCATAATCGTCATTCATATTTTCTCATCCCCAAGGGATTCCTCAACTTCACACCATGGTCCATATTTACTTTTGACATTATATATTCATTACTTAATAAATAAAACATAAAACATTGCATGTAAAATATTCTTGACATGTTTTCCGAGGATTGTACAATGTTTCATATTCCAACACTGCTGTTTCAACATATGGAACATTGTCTAGAGGAGAGAACAGTATGACAACAGTGACTAAAGACCCGTACAGCGGGCTGCAACTGGTGGAACTCAGCCATGTATGGGGGCATAACGCCCCTTCCATGCCGGGCGATGCCGATGTGATCATGTACCGTTCAGTCAAACACGCACAGCATGGCGTGATGGCGCAACGGCTGAAAATGGTGATGCATTCCGGTACCCATATGAACACCCCGCTGCATCTGATCCAGCAAGGGGCCGGGGCAGCCGACATAGCTCTCGACCATTTTTTCGGCAACGGGGTCATCCTCGATATTCCGAAAAAACGCTGGGAACTGGTGACGGCCGGAGATCTCGGTACCGCCCGGCCCGAGGTTCGCCCAGGCGATTTTGTCGTCATTGTCACCGGCTGGCACAGCAAGTATTCCGACAGTCTCGAATACTTCGGCGAAGCTCCGGGCCTGTCGAAAGACGGTGCACAATGGCTGGTGGATAAAGGCTGCAGACTGGTGGCAATCGATACTCCGCAGATCGACCATCCGCTTGCCACCTCTTTCGGCCCACACCGCGGCGGGCCGCTGATGAACCGTCTCCCCGCCAAGTATGCAACCGAGACAGGGCTTGATCCCAAAAAAGAGCATCCGGAGTGGAATATTGCCCATAAAACCATTCTCGCAGCTGGGATACCGACCATTGAACAGGTCGGCGGTGATGTCAATACGCTGCTTGGCAGACGGGCTACGCTCGCGGCAACCCCATGGAACTGGAAACAGGGCGATGCCTGTCAGGTCCGTTTTGTGGCCCTGACCGATCCAAGCGGAACCTGCCGCATTGAAGCGGGCAAATCGGAATAAGCCAATGGTAAGGAGAACACAATGAGCCTGCAGATATACAATTTAAGTCAGCCGTGGGGCCACCACATGCCGGAATGGCCGTCTACTCCGGGAATCAATGTACATGTCAAAAAATTCCATGCCAAAGACGGTTTCTATCAGACTGAATTTGAAGGGATCATGCACCGCGGCACCCATGTCGACGCGCCTCTGCACGTCACCGAGAATACGCCGTGCCTGATGGGATATCCACTGTGGCGATTTTTCGGTACCGGTGTCGCGGTCTCCATTCCGAAAAAGAAATGGGAGGTTATCACCGCCGAGGATCTTGAGAACGCCCGCCCCCAAATCCGGGAGGGGGATATCGTCATGATCAATACCGGCATGCACACCAAAATGGCCGACACCGACGAATACTATGCCTATTCGCCGGGGATTTACCGGGAAGGCGCGCAATGGCTGGTTGACCGGAAAGTCAAAATGGTAGGATATGATGTCCAGGCAAACGATCATCCGATGGCCACCAAACTCGTCGACCATGGCCTGGGACCGACCCACCCCCATCTGATAGAGGAATATAAGCAGTACTTCGGCCGTGATCCCAAAGAGGATTTTCCCGACTGGGAAGCCGGTCACAAAACCCTCATGGTAAAAGGCGGCATCCCCGGCATCGAGAACGTCGGCGGCGACCTCAACAAGGTTACCGGCAAACGCTGCACCTTCATGGCCTTTCCCTGGCGCTGGCAGGGCGGTGAAGGATGTACCGTGCGGGTTCTGGCGGTCATCGACCCGGATCAGACATTCCGTTTCGAAACAGGTCTTTGATACCTTAGAAATTCATGTCTTGTTTCCCCCCTCAAGGAGTGCTGAAGACGAGGCCCTTGAGGGGGGCCAAATCGAAATCGAGTTCGATGTGTAACCTGGGAAACTCCACTTATCGAGTAACGGGCTGATTTTTCATGCCACCATCCCTTTCCGTTTCTGATTGCCTGACGAGCCCTAATACATCATATTCGGCAACACCAGGACAATCTGCGGAAAGACAGCGAGGATAACGATACCGATAAAGACCGCCAGCATGAACGGGGCAATGCCTTTAAAAATCGACTCAAGGGATATCCCTCCGCCAGGCATCCCCCTCGCAACGCCATAGACGACATAGACATTCAAGCCGACCGGTGGGCTGATAACCCCCATCTCGGTAACCATGACTATGATAATTCCAAACCAGATCGGATCGTATCCCAGTCCCATGACCAGCGGAAAAAAGATCGGCACGGTCAGCATGACCAGGGCGAGCGAATCCATGAAACAGCCGCCGAGAAAATAGACGAAGATGATGACAAAGAGGATGAACAGCGGCGGCATGTCAAAGCCGCCGATCCAGCTGGCAATATCGTAAGGTATCCGGGTAACTGCAAGAAATTTACCGAAAAAAGTCGCTCCCGCCACCAGCATCATGACCATGCAGGAGGTCTTCAGGGTCTCATACAGTGCATCGACGAATTTTTCCCAGGACAGCTGCCTGCGGAGAACAGCTACCGTCAGGACTCCGAAAACACCGACTCCGGCTGCTTCGGTAGGGGTAAACAATCCATAGAACATGCCCCCCATGACCAGGGCAAAGACTGCCAGCGTTTCGCCCATGCCGCCGAGGGATTTGATTTTCTCCTTCCAGGTGAAGGCCTGCCCACGCGGACCCTGCTCCGGCAGTAAACTGCACCAGATAACGACCGTGATGATAAACAGCACAGTCACGAGAAGAGCCGGAAGGATTCCCGCCATGAACAACCTGCCGATGGACTGTTCGGTCAAGATTCCGTAGACGATCAACACCACGCTTGGCGGCATGATCATGCCAAGACCACCGCCGGAAGCAACCGAGCCTGCGGCCAGCTCGTCGGCATACTTGAATTTCTTCATCTCCGGAAGACCAACTGTCGCCATCGTTGCGGCTGTCGCCGCGCTTGAACCGCAGACTGCTCCGAAGGCAGTGCATGCCGTAACGGTGGCGATTGCCAGCCCGCCTCTGGTTTGACCAAGGAACTTGTAGGCTGTTGCGTACAACTTGCTGCTGATCCCCGCATTGAATGCCAGCTGTCCCATGAGAATAAAGAGGGGAACGGTTGTCAGGTCATAGGAGGAAAAGACATCGTAAAAATCCTTGGCAAGCAGGTTCAAACCGGCCTTGGGGCTGCTGAGCATGGAAAAACCCAGAATGCCTACTGTGGTCATGACATACGCTACCGGCATGCGTGTCATGAAAACCATGATCATCAGCACTATTCCGGTTACACCTAATAATGTGGGATTCATCGCTTTCCAAGTTTTGCAAGAGTTTGAAAAATACTGCTGAGGATTGTTCCGCAGTAAATGAAAAAGCAGCACGCAAGTAGAAATATGATAATATATTCCGGTAACTTGAGGTTCATCGACAGCTCTCCCGAGCTTTTCATCTTCAAGCTGTAATCGAACATTCGCCAGGTAACCACGGCAAACAGGGCCAGCGTGATCGAGCCGGTACACAGATCGATGATGTTCCGTGTTCTGCTCGACAGTTTCCGGACAAAGAGTTCGACCCCGATATGCCCTTTGTGCTCATGGGTGAAGGAAAGGGTCGTGGCGATGGCAATGACCCCCAGGAAGCTGACCAGCTCAACGGAACCAAAGATTGGATGCTTGAAAAATCTGCCGATGACATCGACACAGGTCAAAGCCGCCATGCCAAAGAGGCAGAACGCACCGATCATCTTCAGTTTGTCCGAAAGAAACGAGAATATTTTTTGATATAATTCCATTGGATTGCCGCGCCCTACGAGTATGCATTTGGGGAAGGGGCCGACGTTCAACCAGCCGGCCCCGTGCCTGAAAAGTCTCTACATATTGACTTTCATCGAGTCGCGGATAGTCTTCACTACAGCGTCACCGTCGATGTTTTTGGTCTTCAGCTCGGCTGCATATTTATCGATAACCGGAGCGACAGCCTGCTTCCATCTCTCGGCTTCCTGCGGTTCGAGATCGATGACGGTATTACCCCGCTCCGTGAAAAAGGCCAGACCATCGCGATCACTGCTGTCCCAGGCTTCGCCGTGTTTGTCCGCCCATTCCTTGTTGATCTGCTCAATGACCTGCTGGTCCTTGCCGTCGATTGCCGCCCATTTGTCCTTGTTCATGGTGACAAAAAAGGTGGTGGTATACGAAACCTCATTGCAGCGTACGACACACTTGGTGACCTCGCCCAATTTCCACCCCTGATTGGCCTCGATCGGATTGGCGGTGCCGTCGACGACACCTTTCTGCAGGCTCTGATAGGCATCGGACATCCCCATGGCAACCGGAGTGCCGCCAAGTGCCGTGACGATATCGGCACTCATGCCGGTCGAGCGAATGCGCAAGCCCTTCAGATCTTCCAGTTTTGTCACGGTCTTTTCTCTGGTATGGATATAGCCGGGACCATGACCATGGAAATACATTATTTTCGTGTCGGAAAACTCTTTTGGCTGCAGTTTGTTGTACACATCGTTGGCAACCTTGGTGGCGACTACGCCGCTCGGGAAGCCAAAAGGAAGATCCATAGCCGTCATCTCGGGAAACCTGCCAAGGGTGTAAGCCAGACCTGATAAGCCGACATCGGCGATACCATCGACAACCCCGTCATAGGTCTGCTTCAGTTTGAGCAGGCTGCCGCCCGGATAATACTCCACCTTGACACGGCCTTCGGTTCGTTTTTCAACTTCCTGCCCCCAGGATTCTGCCAATTTGCTTTGAATGTGGGTTGGGGGAAAGAAGTTACTGTACTTCAGGGTTACGGTTTCCGCGGTCGAAACGGCCGGGGACACCATGAATATTGCGAAAGACGCCAGGATCAATATACGGGAAAAATCGTTCTTTTTCATGCACAGCCTCCTTAGATGTGGGTTGCTTGAACTACCGACACGACACTTTTCTTCTTACATCCTCCTTATAGCAAATCAAGATTACTCTGTCCGACCGTCGTTTTCCTGGGGTGTTTATCCATACATGGGTAATGCAGGCACAGACACGGATAATCTCAGTCTTGCTTTTAATTGATAGCACTCCCTCTTTTAACTTATTTTTATCTTCAACAATATAGTTTGTTAACTTATTGCGCAGGGCATCGTCAAGGTATCTCCGTCAGGACCCGTTTTCGGTCTGCACGCACAATTACCACAACGTATCGCTCACCCGTCGAGAACACTCCGGCCGCCGGCAGAAAAACCTTTTATGAAGATCAAAAAGATCAAAAAATCGCAACGGCCTGAAAGCCTGCAAATCCTCTCACCATGCTATGTAAAATTACATGTAAATTTTTCTTTGTCAATGTATTTCGGTGTTATTTTGTTGGCCCTTCAGGACGTTCCTGCGACTCGAGAGCAAACCACTCCCTCAGCCATTTTCCGACTCTCCGCCCCTTCCTTCCTCGCATTTTCTTGGTGCAGCCCTACAACTCCTCAATCCAGATCGTGCCGAGTGACAGGCTCTCTTTTTTACTGACCTTAAGCCGAGTTGCTTGACGGTCGCCATGGGCAATCGTCAACTCATAGTCGGCAACGCCCGTCGGCAGCCTGTCGAACTTGAAGTCACCAAATTCATCAGTTACCCGCTCACCCAGGCTTTTGCTTCCTTCGTGCAGGCTGACGTTCGCGCCGATCACACATTCGGTAATATCTCCCACAGTGGCAGCGACGCTGCCGACGATGCAGTCACCGGTGAAACGGTACAGATTTTTATAGTAGCATCTGGGCCTGGTCGCAGTACTGCCCGAATCAAGCACCTCCAGTCCCTCGGCTTGCACAATTCCTGCCAGTTCCTCATCCGTCGCATGCAGGATGGACAGTGCGCCGGTCGGACAGGATTGCACGCATCGCGGCTGGTGCCAGCCCCCATCGAGCAGATGGGCGCAGAAAGTGCATTTTTGCGGGAGCTGCAGCGTCTCATTCCACCAGATCACGCCATAGGGGCAGGCGCCGACGAGGGTCTTCCTCCCTTTCGCTTTCACAGGGTCGATCAGCACTATCCCATCGGCGCGCTTATGGACCGCGCCATCTGCTGCCGCCCGCAGGCAGGGTGCGTCGTCGCAGTGGCCGCAGGGCTTCGGCAGATAGGCGACATCGACAAAGGGAAATGCTCCTCTTTCCCTGGTCAGAATATTCATCCAGCGATGCCCGTGCAGGGGCTGGGCCTGGCTGTAGCCTGGCCAGTCGTTGCCGCAATGTTCATCCTTGCAGGAGAGAAAGCAGTTGTTGCAGTTCTCGCATTTGGCCACATCTATGACAAAGCAGTATTTTTTCATCCGTTAACTCTCTTGCCAGCGTTCAATCTGCACCAGACAGGAATTCGAGGCGGTGGAGTGCGATTTGCTGATTATGTTCCGGCTCGGGGTTAAAAGGTTGATACATCCTCCCCTGTCCGCCGAGTTCCCAGGTTCGCCTATCGGCTGGTAGATGGCTGAGCCTTCCGGCGACTGCACGGTGCCCGGCGGCAGCCGGTCGGTGACATGGGCGGCGCAGATCACCTCGCCGCGATCGTTGAATATCTTGACCAGACTGTTGCCGGTAATACCGCGCCGCTCCGCATCCTCAGGATTGATCCTCACAATCCAGTAGTACCAGCCGTCGATCAGCACCCGGTGATCCTTCACATCGTTGACAATGGCGTCTTTGCCGTCGAACATCGTATGAAAACTGTAGCGCGGATGGGGCGAGATCAGATTCAGCGGATATTTTTCATACAATTCGCGGTCATGATGCCCTTCCCATGACGGTATGAAGGTCGGCAGCGGCGGACGCTCCGGATCATCCGGGGCAAATCGTTTCAGGCTCGACGATTCGAACTCAAGCTTGCCCGACTGGGTCTGCAGTCCCCTTCGCCATTCCTTGGTATAGTCCGAGGGCAGCGGCGACAGTTCCGGCACATTTTTTTTGCCTCCCTCGGCAAACCAGCGGTACGATACCGGCGCTCGGTTTTCTTCGCTCGGAGCCGGAACCACGTAGTATCCTTTGCGCAGGAATTTGCGCCAGGAGGTGACCGTCGGCAGATCGCTCGCCTCAAACAGCCTCCGGCACCAGCCCAGTTCGGTCATCCCTTCCGAAAACAGGGTGCCGAGACCGAGACGCTGAGCCAGGTCGAGAAAGATCTGATAATCGGAGCGCGACTCGCCCAGCGGTTCGATGCATTTATGCTGCATGGTAATAACACGGTGATTCCACTGGATAAACTGCTGGTGACTGTAGCCGCCTGAATTGGCGGTCTCGCCGATATCCCAGCGCTCGAAATTGGTGCAGGCGGGCAAAAGGATGTCGGCAAATTTGGCCTCCCCTTCAAACCAGATCGACTGATTGACGACAAATTCCAGGTTGTCGCTGCGATACGCCCTGGCGTAGCGGTTGGAGTCGGCCATGGTGCCGAAATGGGAGCCGCCGTATTTATAGTACATTTTCGCCGGCGAATGGCCGGGCGCAGGATATATGATTTTTTTAAACTGACCCTCGATGCTTTTGGGATCGGTTGGATAGCCCTCGCAGGCCTGATTGAGAATGGCTTCCGGGATGCGCAGCCGGGGAATCATCTGCGAGACAGAGTTCATCGACGGCAGCTGCGGCATGCGCTGGTACATGCTCACCCGCAGACCGGTGTAATCGAGATCGCCGGAAAGGCCTCCTTCGGCATAGCCGGGGAAATAGAAATTGGTATCAAGCGGCGCCCCCTGCTGCAGACAGCCCATATTCACCCCGGGTTTGCCCAGGCCCTGCATGGCCATCAGGCAGACCATGGATCTGGCCCATTCGATGCCGGTGGCGCAGCGGCAGGCCCCGCCGAAACCGACCAGACCGCCCGGCGACAGATAGGTCTTGCGGCTGCCCCACTGGCGGGCGAGAGACCGCACGATTCGCGCCGGAACATTGGTTTCCGGCTCCTGCCATTCGGGATTTTTCGGGATCCCGTCGTCTTTGCCGAGGATATATTCGCGCCACTTGTCGAACCCCGTGGTTCGCTCCCGCACATACTCTTTATCGTAAAGATCTTCGACAATCCATACATAGGCGATGGCCAGCGCCATGGCGTTGCCGGTGTCCGGCCTCGGTGCGATCCACTTGCCGCCGAGGAGCGCCGCGGTATGATTGTAATAAGGGTCGATATGGACCATCCTGATGCCGAGCGACTTGGCCCACTGACGCCGCACCGTGCCCTCGAAGGCGCCGTAGACGCCGCTGGTCGATTCCGGATCGCTCGACCAGAAGACAATCATCTCCGCCTCTTTCAGGCAGTCTTCGACGGTGCCGTAGGTGTCGGTCGCGCCGTTGCGGATACTGTTGCCCCAGTGATGCATGGCGCCCCAGTACCAGCCCTCCCAGCTGTCGGGATTGTGAATCATGTGGCTTGAGCCGATGGAGTTCATGAACCGGGTTTTGGCGCTCAGCCAGTAGCCGATATTGCCCCAGGTGTGGTGGGACCCGCCGCCGTTCATGATCGCGCCGGGGCCGTGTTCCGTCTTGACTCTTTTTATTTCGCCGGCGACGATGTCGAGGGCTTCATCCCAGCTTATCCGCTCATAACCGGAAATCCCCCGATTTGCGCAGTTCCGCTCGCCGTTCGGATCGAAATCGACCCGTTTCATCGGATAGAGAAGGCGGTCTTTCGAATAGATCAGCGATTTCAGAGCGAAAACATAAGGATTGACCGTGCCTTTGCGGGGCGGGGTAAACGATCTGCCGCGGGCATGGATGGTCCACGACCGGCCATCGGTCTCGTCGAATTCGATCGGGGTGATGCGCAGGATTTTGCCGTCCCGGACATAGACGAACACCGGCCCGCCGTTGGTATTGTTGACATAGCGGGTTATTCCATCACCCATGGCGATGCCGTATTTCGGAATATCGGAGAAACTCTCCAGACTTTTCAGGGTCTGCATGAACCAGACGACCTGTTCGTCCGGCCCCTGCACATCCACCCGAAAATTTTTCATCGCGTTGATCTGCTTCAGATAATCGCGCGGCGCAAGCATCAATTTCACCGCCGTCGCTGCATCCGTGAAGATCATGACCACATCGGGCGTGGCGGTGATTTCCCTGGTAGAACTGAGCGTGCCGTTTTTGATGATAAAGGTGCGGCCGCAGGAGTCACCGCGGATCTTGATCTGCGCGGTCAGGTCTTTTTCCTGTAAACGATGGTGGAACGAGGGGCTGAACTGATTTTTTGCCCTCATCGCCAGGTATAAAGCAAATAACAACCATTGCATCATTATTGTGGCCAGAGTCTCTGATCCGTTCAACGCCCTGTCTATCCATCGTCTTGTCATGGAGCTTTTCCTCTGTAAGTGAGTGCCGATATTCTCTCACGTTGCAATCCTCGTTCCACAAAATTTTCCGTATATTTTCAAAAGTATGACCACATGCTCGCAGAGTATGTACGAAATATGGTAGATATTTTTTACGATATTCGGTAGTTTTATTCACCAAACACCATATACGGTAAAAAGATCGAAGGAGGCTCGATGGACGAAAATCTGTTTTTCAAACAAGCAACCCTGCTTATCTGCAGCAGCCTTGATGTTGAAGTATCGCTTTCCCGCTGTTTTCAGTTCATCCGCACCTTCCTGCCCGCCGACGCCATGTATCTCAACATCTATGAACCCGGCATCAGCGGGATCCGGTATGTCGCCATGGCCGATGGCCGCGGCGGGCGAAAAATCGAGAAATCGATCAAACTGACCGCCGACCTGATTGACGCCATAGAAAGCGGCCGGCGACTCAAGGACTATCTGATCATCAACCGGCCCGACCGGGATCCCATGGGCCGGATCATTACTGCCGAACTCGGCCTTGCCGACCACTCCTTCATCGCCCTGCGACTGATAATAGAGGGCCACCGGCTGGGGGTAATCGATCTCTTTGCCAGGGGACATGACCGTTTTTCCCTTGATGACGCCGGGCTTTTCAGCCAGCTGCGCGAACCGTTCGCCATCGCCATGGCCAATGCCCTGAAACATCAGGAGCTCATCGACCTCAAGGAAAAACTGATTTCCGACAACCGTTATCTGCACAGCGAGCTTATTTCCCACTCCGGCGATGAGGTAGTGGGCGCGGAGAGCGGCCTGCAGGAAGTCATGACCAAGGTGGCACAGATCGCCCACCTGAAAAACACGGTCTTGATTCTCGGTGAAACCGGCACCGGCAAAGAGGTCATCGCCAATGCCATTCACCGCCAATCGCCGCGTAAAAATGAGCCTTTCATCAAGGTCAACTGCGGCGCCATTCCGGAGAACCTGATCGACAGCGAACTTTTCGGCCATGAAAAGGGCGCCTTTACCGGCGCGGTCAAACAAAAACGCGGGCGGTTCGAAAGGGCCCACAAGGGGACTATCTTTCTGGATGAGATCGGCGAGTTGCCGTCCTGGGCGCAGATCAGGCTGCTCAGGGTCCTGCAGACCCAGGAAATTGAAAGGGTCGGCGGCTCGCCGCCGATAAAGCTCGATATCCGGGTGATTGCCGCAACCCACCGCGACCTGCAGAAAATGGTGGACGACGGTCAGTTCAGAGAAGATCTGTGGTTTCGCATCAACATGTTTCCCCTCTCGATCCCACCACTTCGCGACCGAGTCTCGGACATCCCCCTGCTCACCAATTATTTCATGGCCAAGAAATCGAAGGAACTGGGAATCTCGCCCGTCCCGCAGCTCGCCCCGGAAGCCATGCACAGTCTTCTCCAGCAGGCGTGGCCGGGCAATGTCCGGGAACTGGAAAACGCGGTGGAGCGGTCGCTGATCCAGCATCGCCAGGGACCGCTCTCTTTTCATCGCCCCCAGGAGCTTCGCCCTGACAATCGCAGCCAACCGGCAATTCAAGTCTCACCGCATATGAACTCGCTGGATGAGATGATCCGCAGTCATATTCTTAAGGCCCTGCAGGCAGCAGGAGGCAAAATCAATGGCGGGAGCGGAGCGGCCGCCCTCTTGGGCGTTCACCCCAACACCCTGCGCAACCGAATGCTGAAACTCGGCATTGAGTACGGCCGCAGGATAAAAGAGCGGTCAGGTCGATCATGACTTTAAAAATACGCTTGTACGTTTAACTATTTAACAACAGCTATCCTGCATGGGCAGACCGGCAATGAGGAACGCCTGGTGAAGCCCCCCCGGGAAAAGGCTATGGAAATATTTTACTGTGCCTCTTTCCGCTCCGAACTGACTTGTAATGTCAGTGGTAACCATTCTGAGAACCGGATGCTTTTCTGTCTTTGCAAAAAGCCTGCGAAGCAGATCGATGATGTAAAGATGCTCCGGGGTCAACTCAATCTTCTCTGCCGAGGCAAGCCAGTCCCTTATCCGTTCATCCCAATCAGCAAAATTTTTGAGATAATTTTTATCATTTACAAGATAGCTCTTGGCGCCCAGGGCAATACATTGCGTTATACAAGGGTCGACACATTTCATGAATACTTTGTCTCCATTTTCATAGTTATTTTTTCGGATACTTGCCGGGTTCCCATACGATGAAACCACTCTTCCGGTTGCCGATCCACAGGCCAAAGGTATACCAAAATCCACATTTATATGCGAGTGATCACCAAACCTCCCCCAAGAAAGTGTACTTCACCTCACCACTGCCCAGAAAGATTTGTCCCTGACTATTTTCAGTAGCAATACTTGATATTTTTTTTAACGATAATATTTTCCTCATTGAGGGTTAAATCAAAGGCAGACCGAGGAATGCCTTCAGGGATGAAGGAGCGCATTAAGTAACAAGGAGGCAAGACCATGAAAGAACAAACCACAAAAACCGTAAATGGTATCGACGTTGGCAAATTGGCAGAGACCATTCAAGCCATAAAGGAAACCCCGTCCATAGCCGACTTCAAGTTTCGGATTTCAAATAAATGGCAAGGTGGCGGCCTTAACCAGACGACGGTCAACGCCTCCTACGGAGCCGGACAGGAGTTTCCGGATCGTGAGGGAAAGTTCACTATGCAAGCCGATGAGCCGCCAATCCTGCTCAGCGGAGACCAAGCCGCCAATCCGGTAGAGCATCTTCTTCATGCCCTGGCAGCCTGCGTTACCACGTCAATGGTATATCATGCAGCAGCAAGAAAAATCCCTTTGGAAGCTGTTGAGTCCCACTTGGAGGGAGAGCTCGATCTGCATGGTTTCCTGGGCTTAGACCCAGACGTGCGCAAGGGTTTCAAGAATATTACATTTAATGTGCGGCTCACTGGCGATCTGAGTGAAGAGCAAAAACAAGAAGTAATGAGCTGTTCGCAGTTCTCGCCAGTTTTTGACATGGTAACAAACACAGTTCCCGTTACAGTTAAGCTGGTCAATTGAATCACGGGCTTTGCCGATAGGATTGCCAATGCCTAAAGTAGACTATCGCTCACATGCAGTAGATGGTGCATCAAATGCACCATCTACGAGCTACTCAAATCGTCATTTTTTCGCTGCCGTTTTAAATTCTTAGTCTCGATCAAATCCCGGGGTGCCGTTCACCGGATCGTCGCCGATGCCGACGCAGAGCTTGGTCAACTGATCGACCGCTTCATAGGTCAAGGTGCCGGAGCGGGATACCACGCCGACCGGCCGCCCGGCTTATGGATCTTGCCGGGCATGATGGCGGGTCTTCTTCGTTCAGATAACGCCAGGCAAGGAGGGCGGGATGGCTGAGCTGGATTGCATACAATATATGAGTGCATATTGCACGCAACGTGACCGCTCGTGTCAAGGATTTTTCGGCTGGCCGACTTAATCTTTAAAAATATTCGCATTATTCTGAACATCAATCGTTGGTCTGACAATTGAACCAAAGGGGTTGCTGTGTGAAGACAAATCATGTATACATATATTGTGTACCGTCTAAAGCATTAACATGGGGTGCTTGTTACACTGTGCAGCCCCATTAATTTTTAACTCATACGTACAGGGAGGAGCATATCGTAGTTCGTCTTAGTTAATGGTAATAACTCTAAAATTTATAATAACCGGGAGACCCAGAATGTATCATAAATTCAAATCTATTGTCTGTATCACCTTGGTAAGCATGCTTCCTGCGTTTGGCGGCGGTATAGCCTTCGCAGCACCTGAGATGGTTCTTAAATTTGCGGGCCAAAGTGCAGCCGATCATCCAGCAACCCAACTCATGAACGACATTGCCAAGGAGATTGGTGAGAAAACAAGCGGCCGTATCGAGGTTAAGGTGTATCCTGCCAACCAGCTTGGCGACTATAGTCTGGTTTATGAGGAGCAGATCCGCGGAACTATAGACATGTCATGTATTTCCGTTCCCAGCCAGTTCGATCCACGGATGGAATTAATCTACATCAACGGATACGTCAGCGACTACGAGGATGCCAAAAAGGTCTTTGCCCAGGATGGATGGCTCTTCGGCAAAATGAACGAGTATAATGAGAGACTTGGTGTCAAACTCCTTGGTTTCTTCGTCGAGGGTATGATCGGCACCGGAACTACCAAACCGGCAAAAGATCCGCTCAATCCTGCAGTAAAACAGGATGTCCTTATTCGTGTTCCGAATATGGACGTTTATAAACTGGCGGCGGAAGCAATGGGGTATAGTACCGTCACCGTCCCCTATGCCGATGTTTACCAGGCAATCCAGACCGGCGTCGTCAATGGCGTAAATGGCTACCCTGTTGCCGCTGCATATACCGCTCTCGGAGATGTTCTCAAATACTGGTATATGACCAACTATTCGGTTGAAGTTCTCAACTTCATGATCAGTGGCATAAGCTGGGCGAAGATCAAGCCGGAAGACCAGGCTGTCATCAAAGACATTCTCGCACGAGCAACTACCAACAGTATCGAAAATGCCAGGAATGTCGATGAGCATTACATGTCCCTGATGAAGGAGAAAGGTATCCAGGTTTTTACGTATTCCAAGGAAGAGCTTGCTCCTATCATGAAGGCAAGTGCCTCCACCTGGCCAAAACTCGAAAAAAACATGACCAAAGAACTCATGGACGATTTCAGAAGAGAGCTTGCTCCTAAGTGATTTTCTCCGTCTTTCTCGTGGTAGACTTTCATTAATATATGAGATGCGGGAAATGGGGCTTTCTATTTCCCGCATCTCATAATTATGCCATGGAGTTCGTTGTGTCAGACTACAATAATGAAAATACATGCATCAACAGTCCTGAATGCCTCAGTCATTTCAGCCCACCAAAAAATCTCTTCGATCGCATAGCCATTAATGGTTTTTCCGTTGCCTGCTTCTTCAGTACTGTTGCACTGACTCTTATCATCTGTGCCGCCACCTTTTTCCGCTACGTTGTTAAAGGGGATTTGTATGGGTATGAAGAATGGGTCAAAATCCTCGCTTTCTGGCTGTACTTTCTCGGAGCCGCCATCGGTTCCTATAACCGCACCCACGTTTCCGCCGACCTTGTCAACGCCTATCTTCCAGAGGGGAAGATCAAAGAAGCTCTGGCATTCCTGAAAAACCTTGTCACAGTCGGTGTATCTCTTCTCTTTGCCTGGTACGGGTATGAGTTTTTCATGTTTGGGTTTCAGGGCCCTTTGGGGACGGGAATCGCCATTCCCAAAACAACTGTCTGGAGAATAAGTTTGTGGGTTGGATATCTGTCGGTATTCATAGGGCTGGTCTTTATGGCCATCTACTTCACCAGAGATCTTATCCATAGCATGCGGATACTGTTCAGGAGGAAAGAGAGATGATTTTTGTCGCACTCGTAATTCTCATGCTCTGCTTGATTATCGGGGTCCCTGTGCCGGTAAGCTTCATGGCGTCGGCAGCATGGTTGATATTTTTCGGGGGTCCTGCGGGTGAGGGCTACCAGGCATCTCAGCTCCTTCCTTATGGTTACGCCCAGATGAATTCAGTTTCACTGATCGCGATTGCCCTTTTCATTGCCGCAGGCGGCATTATGGAGCGGGGCAAGATTGGTGAGAAACTGATAGATTTCGTCGATGTCTTTGTCGGCCACAAGAAGGGAGGCTTAGGAATTGTAGCCACTATCTCCTGCGCCATCGTCGGATCTATCTGCGGGGCTGCCTGCGCCACCTTGTCGTGCGTTGGTTCCATCATGTTCCCAAGGTTCAAAGCAGAGGGGTATCCAAGGGGGTTGGCTGCAGCACTTTTGGCAAATGCATCTCTTCTTGGCCTTCTCATCCCTCCCAATGCTACACTTATTATATTTGCCTGGATAAGCGGCCAGTCGGTGCTTGCATGTTTTCTCGCAACTGTGGTTCCCGGTTTCATTACAATAGTGCTCATATGCCTGGTGAACGGGTGGCTTCTCCGACGCAGCAACATTGTCCTGAAAATCGACAAGAGCAACAGAACTGGTGCGGACAAAGTACGACTTTTCCAGGAGAGAGGAAAACTTGCCATTCCGGCTCTTATGCTTCCGTTTATAGTTCTAGGAGGCATATATGGTGGGATAATGACCACCACTGAAGCATCGGCGATGGCTGTGCTGTACGCTATCCCGATCGGAATGTTTGTCTATAAAGGGCTCAACCTGAAAAACACCTACGAGGTAATTGTCGAGACCGCCATAACCACGGGTGTCATCATGGTCATGCTTTACTCGGTTGCCATGCTGAGTCGCCTTTATATTCTGGAAGATCTTCCGGGTATGCTGCTTTCCGTGTTCTATGCGATATCCGACAACCCCCTCATTATCATGTTCATGATTAACATCTTCCTTGTTATCATGGGAATGCTCATGGATGATATCAGTGTAGTGGTCCTTACAACACCTATCCTCATGCCCATTATTATGGAGTTAGGGTTCAACCCCATTCATTATGCTGCAATAGTCGGCGTCAATACCGGCCTTGGATGTATTACTCCACCAGCGGCACCAGTCTTGTATCTTTCCGGACGTTTAGGTTCCGCCCCTATCGATGAAATGATGAAACCATGCTTATGGTTCATCTTATTATGCTGGGGCCCCGTACTCTTTATAACAGTCTTTTTTCCAAAAGTTTCCTTATTCCTGCCGCATTATATTATGGGCACACCTTGGTAAGTTTGAAATATGAAATTTTATAGAAATATTTTTGCAATCTTGTGTTTCGCTTTTTTTCTTACTGCCATTACGACCAGCTCGCCCTTTGCATTCCTGGTTGCTATGCTGTGTGGAATGTTATCAAGGACTGCAGACAAAAAAGGATGGTCCAGAAGATCCCCAGTTACCGGGGGCATGAAAATGACAAAAAGTGGCGGCTTTTAAATGTTGTTTGATTGCGGGAATTTTTGACAGCCGCGATCAAAGCTGCCGCTCTCATCTGCGCTGCCCCGGTGTTTTCAATGGCAGCTCCGAGCGGCAGCATGCATACTGGCAATGAGAAAGACCACCTTCCACTCAATGGCCCGATAGCTTCCTCCATACTCAAGCATCCGACAAGCTGCAAGTTGATGCCGCCGCAGATCCTTAACCTCGCTTTCAGTTGAACCATGCAATCAGTACATGAACGCGATACTCCCGACGCAGGCCGCTCTCGGCCAGCGTGGCTCCAAGCAGTGGCGATCCCTCCTTGACACGCCCTTCTGCCATCAACAAAGACTCCCAGAGTTTATCCTGAACACGTTCGGGTGACTCGACCTGAAGATGCTGGCTGGCGTGATAGCGCTGCAGTGGCTGTCCGATCTGGTGGGCAATGCCTGTATGCGTCAGCCCGGCGGAAAGGATAAATAATGCCCATACGGTGACCACGGCCGGGCTGCTGAAGCCGGCCAACGTGCCCAAGCACAAATCCCCGGTTGTCATTTCAACATGCTGATGATGCCAATGATGTCAATGCCAAACAGCAGTTGGATGCCGGTCAAAAACAATAAGCCGTAGATCAGCCGCTTGAACCACTTGTCGCTGCACCGCTGATTGAGCAAAAAGCCGAGTTTCAGCCCAAGGTAAGAGACCGGCAAAAGCAACATCACGATGGACAAATTGCCGACGTGCAGCAGATTAAGCTGGGCGTAGGGAATCAATTTGACAATGTTGGTAATGGTGAAGAAATAGATTGTGGTGCCGACATAGATATCGCGCGGCAGGTTCTGCGGCAGGAGATAGACCATTATCGGCGGGCTGCCGACGTGGGCAAGCGTCGAAGTAAAACCCGACAGTGTTCCCCAGAAAAGTCCTTCGGGAACGCTTGATTTGCGTCCCTTGAGCACTCCGACCAAATGCGCGTAACCCAGCTGAAAAGCGACAAAGGCCAGAGCCAGTAATCCGATGCCAATTTTCAGAATCCGTTCGTTGCCACGGAAATAACCGAAAAAGAACCAGGCGACCACAATACCAAGGATGGCACCAGGAACTATGATCGTCAGGTTGTGTCGGTCGAAACGTGCCCGATACTGACGGATGGCAATGAGATCGGAGATAATGAGGATTGGCAACAGCAGAGCGGCTGCTTCTGCTGTGGGAATTGTCAGGGCCATGAGGGGAGTTGCGATAACCCCAACTCCCGCCCCAAAGCCTGCTTTAGAAATCCCGATGAGAGTGACCGAGGCCAGCGCGCTGATCCAGAAGGCTAACGAATAATCCGAAAAAACTTCAAACATAGGCTTACAAAGGGTGCAGTAGCAGTGCGATTTGGTGCCTTACGGGTCGAAAAATGGGCGAGTCTCTGGGGCTCAAATGGCGCCGCGCCGCATCTGTTCAGGCTTGCGGATCTTATGAATTCGGGCGGCATACTCGCTGCTTTCCGCCGGCCGGCCCATCTTTTGATAGAGGCCTGCCAGGGTTTCGAAGACGACGAGCAGGTGCATCCTGCCGGCCTCGGGGCCTTTCTCGAGAATTTTGCGTGAAGTGAGCAGCGTCTTCTCGGCTTCGTCGTACCGGCCGGTCATCACATACAGCGTGCCGAGATTGTGATAGCTCTGAGCCGTGGCCGGATGTAAAGGTCCTTCGGCTTTTTCCCAGATGGACAGAGACCTTTTGAGATATTTTTCAGCCTCGTCGAGTCTGCCCTGCTCCCTGCAGATGGCTGCAAGATTGTCAAGCGACTGGGTGATCGCCGGATGCTCCTCACCGAAAGCCTGTTCCCGGATGGCAAGAGCCCGGCTGTGCTGTTTCAGGGCGAGGACATACTCGCCGCGCAGGCTGTGCAGCACGCCGAAGTTATTGTAGGACTGGGCCAGCGCCGGATGCTTGCCGCCCAGCGCCTGCTCGCGGACCCGCAGGGACTTCTCCAGAAGCGGGGCGGCGGCCTCGGCCTTGCCGGTATTGAGATAGAGTTCGGCGAGGCTGTTCCGGCATTGGGCCAGATCGGCATTGTCCTCGCCCAAAGAGACAGAATAGATCTTCGCCGCTTGCTGCAACAGAGACTCGGCCTTGTCGATCTTGCCGGTTACTGCGTAGAGTTCCGCCAGCCGTTCCAGCACTTTGGCGATCTGCGGATGGTTTTCCGGCAGAGCTCTGTTCAGAATATCGACCACCTGATGCAGCAGGGGTTCGGCAACGGCATATTCGCCCCTGGCGAGGTAGATTTCCGTCAGATCCCAGAGGATGGCGGCAAAGCCCGGATCCTGAGGTCCGACCGTTTTTTCGTAGATGACCAGCGCCCGGCGCAGGCTGCGCTCGGCCGGCTCCAGACGCCCTTTCCCGATGTCGATGGCGGCGAGGTTTATCAGAGCGTCGGCCACTTCGATGGAGTCCGGGCCGTTTACCGCTTCATAAATGCCAAGAGATTTGCGGAAGGCTTTTTCCGCCTCATCGCGGTCATTGACGATACTGTGAATTTCACCGAGATTATGATAGGAAACCGCCACATTCGGGTGCACTTCACCGAATTCGCGCACGGCAGCCTCGACCGCCGCCCGGCCCGACTGCAGCGCCTCCTGGTACTGTTGTTTCTGCATGGAGTCAATAGTCATGCCGTTCAGCTCTTCCCAGGTATCGCCCATCGTTTCCATCCTTATGCTCTAATGCGGAGTTTTTTCCCGCCGGGAAAACCCGGCGGGACCATCACACTTAGATCGTCATAATTGTCGTACCGCTATTGCCCATCAAACCGTAGGTCTGCGCCATGGCAACTTTTGCGCCTTCCACCTGACGGGCGCCGCATCTACCCCTCAGTTGATTGGCACATTCGATAACCTGCCAGAGAGCTTGCGCTGAAAGCGCCTCGCCATGGGAAGAAAATCCGCCGCTTGGGTTGACCGGCAGTTTCCCGCCGATTTTCGTCATCCCGTCACGCAGCATCTTATCCGCTTCTCCCTCTTTACAGAACCCGCATGTTTCCAGGTAGACCAGGTAATGCCAGGAGCTGTTGTCGGGCAGTTCCAGCACGTCGATATCCTCGGGACCAAGGCCGGATTTTTCATAGGCCTGCCGGGAAGCCGAGTAGCTCTCACTGAGCATGGGGGCCTCGGCAACGGACGGGCAGGACAGCGCGGAAATTCGAATGGTCGGGTCACCATAGATGGCGCTGCCCATGGTGGTGGCGTTGATCTTCACCGGTTTGTCGGCTTTTGCGATCAAATCCTTGTCGGCGGTAATAATAACCGCCGCAGCACCGGTACTTACCGGGCAGATCTCATACAGCCTGAGCGGATCACAGACGTAAGCGGAGTTCAACACCTCTTCAAGAGTATAAGTCTTCTTGAACCTGGCGTGCGGATTTTTTGAACCATACTCGCTCATCAGGACCTTGACCAGTGCCAGATCCTCTTCGGTGGTGCCGTATTTTTCCATCCTTTTCCGGCATTCCAGCGCCCAGTAGATCGGGTTGGGCAAGCCGCCCATTTTCCACCTGATCACGTCGCGGTCCTGCACCGCGTTGTCCGACTTGGCGGTCAGAAAACCTTTCGGCGAGACGTCGGCGCCAAAGGCAAGAGCTGTCTCGGTTTCGCCGGCGGCAACACTGTTGTACGCCATTCTGATGGCGGCGGAGCCGGTAGCGCAGGCATTGTAGACGTTGACCACCGGGATGCCGGTTTCACCGAAAATGGACTCCAGATATTGACCGGAAAGGTGACCGGCGTTGCCGCCGTAAATAAAAATCCCGGCCATGATTGCCTGGATCTTCTGCCATTCGATGTTTGCGTCTTTCAGAGCACCGTCAACCGCCACTGCGGCGAAATCGGCAAATACTTTCTCAGAGAAACCCATCCAGGGGTGTATTCCGGTTCCAATTATATAGACATCTCTCATTGTCATTATCCCCTATTCTATTTTTCGCAAATATTATTTAACGGCACGAAACGCCCAGGTGACCACTTGCTGCTTTTCCTCGTTGGTATACATCTCAAGAATGGTCGTTTCCATTTCCATCCCCAGCTTGAGGGATTTCAGATCGGTACCCGTTATAATGCCGGTAACCTGAATTTTTTCGTCTGCAAACTCAACCAGACCGATCCCGTACGGAGTAATCTTCTGCTCTGTTTTAAAGGGTGCGGGACAGGGATAATATTGAATGGTGTAACTCGCCAGCTTGCCTTTTTTGGGAAGCAGGACATCTTCCACACCTTCTCTTGAGCAACCGGGGCGATGTTGATAATGTTCCTTCGGAAAGAAGTAAGTTCCGCAGGAGTTGCATTTTGCGCTCATCAATCTGACTTCGCCGGTCGACCAGTCGACTAAATTTGGTATACGAGCTACTTTATTTGCCATGTTTTCCATCGTTTTTTCCTAATTGTTTTTAAATGGTTATGAACAATTTCCAGACCTCGTTTAGGGTAGGGTGCGCTTCGCGCACCATTATTGGTGCACAAAGTGCACCCTACCTGCTTATTCCTTCATTGAAAAAGCTATTAGCGGCCGACAAACTTCGGCGGCCTTTTTTCAAGGAAAGCATTGACACCTTCCACCTTATCTTCCAGGCTCAACGATAGACTGTAGAGCTCATACTCGTACTTCAAACCGCTTTCGAGATTGGTCTGCATGCCGCGGTTGATTGCGGTTTTGGCAAGTTTTAAAGCCGCCGCACTTTTGGAAGCGATCTTTTTCGCCATCTCCTTGGCCGTGGGCATCAGTTCATCCACCCCCACCACGCGGTTGATAAGGCCGATGCGGTCGGCTTCTTCGGCACGGATGATATCGCCGGTGAAGATCAACTCTTTGGCCCGGCATACCCCGATAAGCCGCTGCAGCCGCTGGGTGCCGCCACCTCCCGGAATAATGCCGATGTTGATTTCGGTCTGGCCGAATTTGGCCTTGTCGGAAGCGATGATGATGTCGCAGCCCATGGCGATTTCGCAGCCACCGCCGAGGCAGAAGCCGTTGACGGCCGCAATGACCGGCTTTTCCAGCTTTTCGACCATTTCTCCCAGCCGCATGATGTTGTGGGCGGCATAGGGTGTGGTCTTGTTGAACTCTTTAATATCGCTGCCGGCGACAAAGGCCTTGCCGCTGCCGGTGAGAATGAGCACCTTGATCGAGTCGTCGGCGGCCACGTCACCAATGGCGTCGCGGAATTCGGCCCTGGTCTGGTTGTTCAACGCATTCATCGCCTCCGGACGGTTGAAGGTAATGACAGCGATATTCTCTTCTTTTTCCAGAATAATGTTCTCGTAGACCATACGCTTTCCCCCATTTACGCTGATAATTTTTGTCGGCGGACGCCGTACTCGCACAATTTACTTAAAGCCTTCACCCCGGAGATCAAAGAAGGGAACACCGGCAGCTCTTTGCCCATTTCGTCCATTATGATGTTTTTGTACTGGTTGTATCCGACGATCATACAGACGACCACCGGCTTGCCGACCTCTTTCACGATTTTCTGAATGACCTTTTTCTGCACAGCCTCCTGGGTATATTCGAAACCGGCCAGGATAAGTACTGCGGCATCTATGTTCGGGTCTCTCAGTGCGTCGGGGAAAGTGGTTTCCAGGGTCTTGGTAAAACCGATTTTGGTTACGGAAAAATAGAGGTCGACAGGATTCGATACAGGCGTGTCGAACATGTCCTTCAATTTTTCGGTCGTCTCCGGAGTCAGCCGGGGGAGTTCCAGGCCAAAATTCGCACACAGGTCGGAAACGACAACACCGACGCTGCCTGCAAGGGTGATGACGGCGACGCGATTGCCTTTGGGAAGCGGCTGGGTGGAAAAAACCTTGGCGAAATCTTTCAATTCGGTAAAGTCATCGGCCATGATCATCCCGGTCTGTTTGACTGCCGCTTCGACGATCTTGGCGTTGCTGGCAATACTGCCGGTATGGCTCATGGCGGCCCTGGCGCCTGCTTCCGTGCGCCCGCCGCTGAGGAAAATTACCGGTTTTCTGGCGGCGACCTGTTTGGCAATCCTGGTAAGGTTTCGGCCGTCGCTGATGGTTTCCAGATACATCGAAATGACATCGACGCCCTCTTCGTTGCCGAAGTATTCCAGCAGATCGTTTTCATTGACATCGCATTTGTTGCCGATCGAACACACCTTGCTGATATTCAAGCTTTCATTTGCGACGATATCCGCGGCCATCCCAGCAGCTAAAAGGCCGGATTGACCGATGAGCACCACGTTGCCCCTGGGAACTTTTTTGGTCATCGGGTAAATGGAGGTGACAATATCGCGTGAAACGATACCGGAACAGTTCGGACCCATCACCCGGATATTGTTTTTTTTGGCAATTTCTACGATCTGCTGCTGAAAAGCTTTTCCTTCTCCACCCATTTCAGCAAAGCCCGCAGACTCGATAATTATTGCCTTGACTCCTTTCCCTGCACATTCCGCAACCGTTGCCACAGTGAGTTTCGGGGTCGGCAGAGCTGTGACGACCAGGTCGACGTCGCCGGGTATTTCTGTAAGCGACTTATATACCTTATAGCCCAGGATCTCGTCCGATTTTGGATTAACCGGATACACATCGCCGGCAAAATCGCTGCCCTTGATATTATTTACGATTACATAGCCCAGCTTGCCGGGAGTTCCGCTGGCCCCGATGACAGCAATAGATTTGGGTTTAAAAAAAAGATCCATCATGAGTGCACCTTCCTTGAGTCGTCTGATTGGGCCCCCCACAAAGGGGGATAAGTACCTTCACGAAATTCGTCTTAGAAAACAAAGAACGAATTTCTAAGGTACTAAAAATTTGTGATTTACGCGGATAAGATAATTCTGGCATCTACGACCACGGCGCCATCTTTATACGCAAACACCGGGTTCATATCGATCTCTTCGATGCCCGGCGTTTCATTCACAAAGTCGGAAAGTTTAACCAGCATATCCTGAAGACACGGCACATCCGCCGGATCCTGCCCCCGATATCCCTGCAGAAGTTTTTTGCCTTTAATCTCGCCGGTCATGTCTTCGGCATCCGCCTTGTCTATCGGCACGATTCGAAAAGACACATCCTTTAACACCTCTACCAGCACGCCGCCGAGTCCGAACATTACAACCGGACCAAAGCTTGGGTCTTTAATCATGCCCATGATGATCTCGGCTCCGACTTTTGCCATGGACTGAACGGCGACACCTTCGATGTCTGCATCCGGTGCATACGCCCGGCAGGAGGTCATGATATCGTCATAGGCCTTCTCAACCGCTTCTTTGTTCTGCAGATTGATCTTCACTCCGCCCGCATCGCTTTTATGGCTGATATCCACCGACGAAACCTTCAGGACCACCGGATAGCCTATCTCCTCGCTTATCGATACTGCCTTTTCTCTGGTAGTGGCCAGCACGGTCCTGGTGCAGGGTATACCGGCCTCGCCGAGAATTTCCTTGGCCTCAATTTCCGTGAGCACCGTGCGCTTTTCTTCTCTTGCGCGACTCATAATTCGAGCTGTTGTCATTGATGTATCCTCGCAGTAGTTCCAGGAGGCTATTCTCGGACAACCTCCTAGCAATGTTAGCTTTCGTAGGGTGCACTGTGTGCACCATGGAAACCGGAATGGTGCACACAGTGCACCCTACAAATTCAGGTCAATCGATCAACCGGCAGTCAAGCCACCATCGACGTAGATGGTCTGACCGGTGACGAAACTCGCCGCCTCGGATACCAGGTAAATCACCGCGCCGACCATATCCGCCGGCATTCCTATCCTGCCCATCGGCACCGCTGCGGCATATTTGGCTGCAAGTTTCGGATCCTCGGCGATATGTTTGGTACCGGGGGTGATGACTAAAGCCGGTCCCAGGGCGTTGACCCGGATGCCGTGCGGGGCCCATTCGAGCGCGAGAGATTTGGTTATCAGCTCAACCGCGCCTTTGGTGGCGCAATAGCCGCTGTTGCCGCCGGTATAGCCGCGTATTCCCCGGACCGAGGAGAGATTGACGATGGCGCCGCCCTTCTGCTCCCGCATAACCTTGCCTGCCGCCTTGCATGCCACCATGGTTCCCTTGACATTGACGGCAAACAGCTTGTCCCAGTCCTCCATCGAGTATTCGAAGGCATCGCGCTTGATATTCATCCCCATGGCATTGACGAGGATGTCGACCCGGCCGAATTTCTTCACCACCTGATCGACGAGGTTCTGCACACTTGCTTCATCGGTCACATCCGAGGCGATGGCAAATGCTTTGTTGCCGGACTCCTCGGAGATTTTTTCCGCCACCCGGGCAATTGTCTCCTGGTTGCGACTGGAGACCACGACAGTTGCCCCATGCACGGCCAAGCCAAGCGCAAGAGCCTCGCCTATTCCGCCGGCCCCGCCGGTGACAATGGCTATTTTTCCATCCAGCTTGAATATGTTTTTCATTCCTTCTTTTCCTCCAATCTCATGATTCTCCGAGTCTGCTTCATGCGATTTTACATGCAACCGCAAGCGCGACTATGGAGTGACTATGAATACCAGAACCTCTGCCGGCTTGCCGCCGTTAATGACCATATCGCGCTCCTCGCCGGGTGCGATATAAATGAGGTCGCCTTCATTTAAGACATGCGTCTCGTTATGCCCCCTTACCGTGATCGAGCCCTTTACCACGTGGTAGACCCGCTCTTTCGGCGAAGAGCCCATTTCCGCACCGCCGTTCGGGTGGAAGTAGGAATAACAGACTGTCGTACGCTTGGATTGAGCCTCGGTTATTTTCTGCAAACCGTATACCCCGGAATGTTTGGCCGCGTCATACGGCGTGCCTTCCGTGTCTTTTACACTGATCATTTTTTTATGCACCTCGCAGCTGAGGATGAAAAGCTGAATCGGCGACTCCGTCCATTGCACCGGCCGGAGTCGCCAAACCTTCTAGCAACTATTTACGCTCCAGGACGATTTCGCCTAAGTTGACGTCCTTCTGGGTAACACATTCAAGTATCCTGTCTTTGTAACCTGCGGCGCTGACCGTCACCTGGTATTTCTCGTTCTTCTTCATATCCTCAAATTCGAAATCGCCGAAGAGGTCGGTCGCCGTGGCAAGATTCAATCCGCCTCCGGACAAACTCACCTGCACCCCCTCCGGGCATTCGCCTTCCTTATCCTTGAATACCACCTCGCCGGCGATAAACCGCCGCGGAATCCCTACATATCGCACCAGGGGTCTGGTGGCAAATTGCGGATGAAGGTCTTCAACCGGCAGTGTCGCGGAAAGTTGGGATATTTCACTGGATGGATCGTCGAGATCGCCGAAAACCAGAGCGCCGGTGGGGCACGACTCGACGCAGCGCGGCAGTTTCTCTCCGTCGTCCAGGCGATGTGCGCAGAGCGTGCATTTCTGGGGAAGCTGGAGTTCGGCGTTCCAGAAGATCACCCGGTAGGGGCAGGCATTGACGATGGCTTCCTGACCTTTGGCTTTGACCGGATCGATCATGACGATGCCGTCCGGGCGACGATAGATCGCGCCGTCTTTTGCCGCATCCATGCACGGCGCATTCTCGCAGTGCAGGCAGGGCTTGGCGATATAGGCAACTTTCGGCTTCGGGTACTCGCCCCGCTCAATTTCCTGAACCTGCATCCAGAACTGGCCGTTCAGAGGCTGGGCGGCAGAATATTCCGGATATTCGTTGCCGTAATATTCATCCCGGCAGGCAAGAAAACAGCTGTAGCAACCATTGCACTTCTTGATATCTATTAATATGGCGTATCGGGACATTATCAGACCTCCCATTTTTCTATTTCAATGAGACATGAATTCGGGGTCATGCCCGGGGCATTCTTGGAAACCATCCGCGAAGGCGTGAGCATGTTGACGCAACCGCCTTTATCCGGTGAATCGGCGTTGCCGGGGATGAGCGGATCGTATTTTGCCGACGAGGCATAACTGTGGATCACGCCGGGCCGTACCCGCTCTGTGACCACCGCAATACAGAGCACGCTAGCCCTATCGTTATGAAGTCGGACGATATCGCCGCTCTGGATGTTGCGCAGACGGGCATCGTCGGGATTGATCCGTGCCGGCCACCAGGCATAGCCGTCTTTTTTGATGCGATGGACCGGGATGTCATCAAGCCAGTCGGTGTGCTTGTCATAGTGACAGTGGAAGGTAAATCGCGGATGGGGCGACAGCAGCTGCAAGGGATAGCTCTTGAACAGCTCGCTCCGGTGCCCCTCCCAGCTCGGGATATAGCGTGGCGAAATCGGCCGCTCCTCATCATCGGGGAACTTCGACTTTAGACTCTCCGAGACGAATTCGATCTTGCCGCTGTAGGTTCCTAGTTCTTTCGCCTTCTCGGTTTTTCTTTTGGGATTGTTGGTATCGGGGGTATCGCAGGGCCGTCCTTCGGCAAACCACCTGAGCGACGGCGTCGACTTATAATCGTCTGGAATATTGATGATGTGATAGCCTTTTTTGTTAAACTCTTCCCAGCTGATGAGTTTCGGCAGATCGGAAGAATCGAAAAATGCCTGTACCCAATCGAGTTCCGTCCGCCCGTCGGTGAACTGTTCCTTCATGCCGAGTCGTTCGGAGATCAGGGTGAGAATCTCATAATCCGATTTGGATTCCCACAGGGGTTCGATACATTTCTGCTGGCGGACGACGATCCGGTAGTTGCAGCCGCTGCTGGCATGACAGGTGTAGCCGCCGCAGGCCCCCCATTCGCCGACATCGTCACGCTCGAAGTTGCTGCAGGCGGGAAGGATGATGTCGGCCATCCGGGTTTCGCCGTTGAACCAGACGTCCTGATTGACAACGAACTCGAGCTTAGGACTCTGGTACATCCTCACCCATTTGGTGGTATCGCTCATGGTGCCGATGAAAGAGCCGCCGTAACGATAGAACAGTTTAATCTCGGAATAGCCGGGCATCGGATACTCGAAATGGGTGAACTGCTGCTCGAGCGACTGACCGCAGAATCCCTCGCCGTACCAGCTGACCGGCGGACTCAGAACAGCATCGGGCAAAGTAAGCCGGTACAGTCGCTGCTTAGTCGGGTTGGTCGGAATGAAATGGGCGATCTTCGCCGTCGAAACCCTGCCCTGCAGGTCGGCGTAGGCCGGGAACCAGTGATTGACATCGGAAGGGGCTCCCATGGTCGTCCCCCAGATGGTGCGGCCCGGCTTGCCGAGTCCCTGCATGGCCTGGAGCAGGACCATCATCCTCGCCCATTCGGTGCCGTATGCCTGACGACAGGCTCCGCCTTCTCCACCCCGGGCTCCGCCCGATAACACGGTTCGCTTTGCCGCCCACTCGCGGGCGAGCGCCCTGATGACTCTTGCCTTCACCCCGGATTCGTTTTCCGCCCACTCAGGAGTTTTAGCCTGGCCGTCGGTCTCACCCATGACGTATTTCTTGAATTCGTCGAAGCCGATGGTCCGGTCCCGCACATAGTCCTTGTCATAGATGTCTTCAGTGATCCATACATGGGCAATCGCCATGGCCAGGCAGGTATCGGTGCCGATCCGCGGAGCGATCCATTTGCCTTCCATGACCCCTGCTGTATAATTATGGAAAGGATCGATGAAAACCATCTTCACCCCTTTTTCCTTCAGCCACTGACGCCAGAGTGCGGATTCCTGCCCGGTGTAGGTGCCGCGGGTAGAATCGGGGTCGTTCGACCACAGCACGATCATCTCGGCGTTTTTCAGGGAGTCTTCGAGCAGGTCGTACTGTTCCGGCATGCCCAGCCGCCAGTAGAAACCGTAGGTATGCGTCGCTCCCCAGTGCCAGCCTTCCCAGCTGTCGGGGTTATCGAGGACCGGGGTGAATTCAAGTAAATTCATGAAGCGGGCGAAAGGCCCCATCTTGTAGCCGACGATTCCCCAGTTGTGGTGCGAGGAGGTCATTCCACTGATTGCCGAGCCGCCGTACTGCTCTTTGACTCGTTTAATCTCGGAAGACACGATATCCAAAGCTTCATCCCAGGAAATACGGACATAGGGTGATTTCCCGCGGTTTTGCGGGTTGCGCTCGCCGTTTGGGTCAAAGTCGACCCGTCGCATCGGATATTGTATTCTCTCTTCCGAATACAGTCTGCGCCGGTCGGCGTGGACATAGGGCGCCAGGGCGAATTTTTTCGGCGGTGAATATTTTTTGCCGTCCGCTTCAATGGTCCAAGGCTTGAAATCGCCCTCTGCTGCGACCAATGGCCGCATACGGGTTACTTTACCATCTTTTACATATACGCTGACAGGTCCGGCGTTGGTACAGTTGGTAAAAACTTGTTCACTCATCATTTAACCTCCCGGCATTTTCCTTCTTGCTTTTATCCGCTGTAAATACTCGCGTCTTTTGTCTCGATAATGCCATGCGACGTATTGCGTATCTTATTGCATGTAAACAATACGCTGATCATTTCATTGCAGCTCAATCCAACCTGCAAAACTGCTTTATGCTCAATCACCAGGGATTACCCTGGTCACATTGGTATAGATCGGGCAATACGCAAGATTGATGGCTTTTGTATCGCATACTGAAATACAATACCGACATACGGAACTAATAATACACTGCTCCACGCCCATGTCAAGAGCTTTTACATGTAATCTCACCCTGACGGACAATTTATTAAATCCAATGACTTCAAGATGTTAGATAATTATTACCAAAAACAGACAGGAATTAATCTTGACAGATTGTTGCCGACACTCTATTTAGTTGCAACATACGAGACAGGATGTTCGTATCTGAAACAACTTGAAGGCGAGTACCCGAACCGGTCTCACCTATGGGAACATTTACTGCATGCGGGGTCGACACTTTGCCGGATAAGAAAAAAAAACTAAATGAAGATGCCAGTTGCTCTTCCGCAGAAAAAGCTCTCAACATCCTGTTGGCCTTTACCCCATATAATAACGAAATGGGTACGACCGACCTCAGTATCAGGCTGGGAATGCATAAATCGACCACCAGCAGGCTGATCAAGCTACTGGTGGCAACGCATTTTCTTCAGCAGAACCCGCTCACCAAAAAGTATATGCTGGGCAGATCGGCAGTTAAAATAGGCAACGCTACCACCAGGTCGCTCGACAGCAAGCTGCTGGCTATCGCCCAGCCATGCCTGACCGAACTCTCGCAGCTCCTCGGCGAAAGCGTTGCTCTGGAGTTGCTCACCGGCACCAACGTCGTGCTCGCCCTGCACGTGGAAGGACCAAGCCATATTCGTTTCAATTTTCAGCAGGGCGAACAGGTGCCGATCAATGTCGCGGCCGGCGCCAAAGTCATCCTGTCACACAGCGATCCCGTCTTTCTGGAACTGTGTCTCGAGCAGGAATTCGAGCATTTTAACGAGAACACCATCGTGTCGAAGGAAGAATACCGAAAGCTCCTGAAAGAAATCAAACAAACCGGAATCGCCTATGACCGGGGGGAGCGATACAAAGATACCCACGCGATGGCAGTCCCCATTCAAAACTTCGCAGGACCACCAAAAGCCGCAGTAGTGGTGGCCGGGCCCGCCTTTCGGCTGACCGATCAGTTTTTGCAGTCGGCAATACTTCCCTTGAAGTCCACTGCGGAAAAGATCGCCAAGCAGCTGTATTTCTGATTGCTCCATATCGAACTGTGAGCGGCTGTGTGAACTGTCGATTTGCTGGTTTCCAATGTGTCGCTTTACTTTTATAGCTCCCCTTTGAAAATTCAATTGATGCGTGAAACCACCCTTCCCAACATAAACTGTTGTTCCGCATGTCGGAACAATCGAATATCGGATTGTTGCGTAACTCCTGCATGACCGTTTATTTTTTCAATTTTGTACTATTTTATTGAATTTATAGGATATTGTTGAAGAAATAGTCGGCAATTGCATGTAAATTGCCCTTGACATGTGATGGCACCAGTGTTTTATTCATTCCATATGTTGGTATCATATTCCATCATACGATACATTATGCGACGATTGGGAAGATCAACCGAACGATGGGTCCAAATGTCATCAATTTTACATGTAATATAATATGCATTCTATGCAGTGCAGAGTGACGAACCTCCGGGGATTGGCGAATTGAAGAAATACCGGCAAAATACATCGGCTGCCATCAGAAACATCATGAGAGCCAACACTGTTGCCGCCAAGGTTGCCAATATCCCGACGATAGATTCATTCACGAAATTACCAAGGTTCCCATGCCGACGATTTTCCGTGGCGTCATCCCGTTTTTGATAACAGATGTAATCGGACTCATACTGTTAATCTGTATTCCGCAGTTATCCCTGTTCCTGCCGGGCTTGATGTGAATCCGTGGATGCCGAACTGACCGCGCAGACGGAAGCAATTCCGTCCATATCGAGGCGGTCGAAAAAGCTTTCGACCACATCGGCCATCCAGGCTTGTTTTTTGGTGCAGTGGTCACTCGTCCAGAGCCAGTGGAGAGTGTCGTCGAAGAGCGGCCACTCCGAACAAAAAGCGCCATGGAGAGGCGGCCTGAGAACCGTGAATATTTCCTCAATGGTAGGCAGCCGCCAGCTGTTTATCCCCTGCCAGCGGCTGCTGTTGAGGTGCCGGACATATTCTTTGGCCATGTGCCAGTCAAGGGTAAAGCCTGAGCCGCGCCGCTGCCAGAAAAGCCGGGTATTTCGCTCATAGGCCACCTGCGGCCCAACCACCTGAAAGTTCTGGACCGCATACGTGCGCGGCCGCAACAGTGGGTCCAGTCCGAGGGCCGTCGCGATGTCCTTATACATCACCCGGGCCGGCTCGGATCTTACCGGCCGCCTGGCAAGACTGCGGGTTTCCGGGACGCTGCCCCTGCCACCGGGCCCTTGCTTCTTCTCGACAAGAGGCAGTGCTTCAACCGCCAGGCGCATTTCCTGGGCATTGCTGTATCTGTCATCCGGATTTATCGAGATACTCCGCATGATACAGGCATCCCAGCGCGACGAGAGTACCGGATTGAGCGCACTGGGAACCAAATCCCCGTCCCGGCGAAAGTCGATCAGCCGACCGGTCAGCATGCGGAAACCCATAATGCCGAGACTGAACAGATCCGCCCGGCCATCCGCCTGCTGCGGATTATTTTCCTGCTCGGGGGCCGCGTAGTACGGAGAACCGACCTGCATCCCGGGGATTGCCATTTTCTCCTCCCCCCGCACCCGTGAAAGACCGAAGTCGATGATCTTGATCCGGTCGTCACTGGTCAGCATCAGATTGAAGGGCTTGATATCGCGGTGGACTATCCCGGAAAAATGCAGCCTTTCCAGTCCTTTCAGGGCCTGTATTAGATAGGACCTGGTCTTGGCCACGGAAATGATCCGAGACGGTGCCTCGACCCGGTAGGATTCGCCGATAAAGGCGCCGATCGAATGGGCAAAATATTCAAGAACGATGAAGGGCCGGCCTTCATGTTCGTCACAGTCGAGCACCTTGGCAACATGATCGTGACATAGCCCGCCCATGATTTTCGCCTCCTCCACGAAGATCTCCTTCAAGCGCTCTTCGCCGACAAGCTCGGCAAAGATTTCGTTTCGCGGCTGGAGCACCTTCAAGGCAACCAGACGGCCGGTGACCGGCGCCCTGGCTTTATACACCGTGCTCATGCCTCCCCGGCCCAGACGACCGACAATTTCGTATCTGCCGATTTTTTTCATGTCTCACCCAAGGCGTGACGCATAGCTTTCCGGAAAACCCAGGGCTCTGATTTTCTCCATAGTTCTGCGGCAGTCATATGCCACGAACAGGGTATCGAGAGTCCCCGCCTCATTGTCCCACAACAGATATTTGGCCCGCTTGTCGCTCTCCCTAGGCTGGCCGACACTGCCGGCATTGACGATATATTTCTGCCCCGGAATGAGGATAATCCTGTCCTGCTTCAGCGGCTGTCTCCTGATCGCCCCGCCTTCCAGGCTGACAATCTCGAGGGTATGGGTATGACCGAGAAAGAACAAGGAAACGGCAGCGTTAGCCAGAATAGTCACCAGCTTTACGTCCGACTGTCGACTGAGATACTGAAAGACGGAGGCCGGGGGGAAACCATGAACAAACCGCGCCCCGCAGAATTCAAAATACTTCGGCAGGGTATCGCAGTACGCAAGACTGGCAGGCGACAACAGCCTTGCCGTTGCACTATTGTTTTCCGCCGCCTGGAAATTGAACCATTTTCGCGCCCTTTCGTCGCGAAGGGCGAGCTCATGATTGCCGAGAATGGAGGTGTAGCCCTGCCGCCGTACCAGCTGGATCACCGCTTCGGGGTCCGGTCCGTAGCCGATATTGTCGCCCAGGCAGAATACCCGATCGGCGCCACGCTGCTGCAGATCGAGATTCACTGCCTCAAGTGCTTCGATATTCCCGTGAATGTCTGAAAGCACGGCGATTTTCATCAGGCCCTCTTACTCACCTTTTTTTTCCTCCAGCTCATCCCAGCGATGGTAAAGCCGCTCGACCTCCGCCCGGGCCGATTCAAGGCCCTGCCAGCATTCGGCGAGTCTATGCGGATCGGAGACCACATCCGGCCGTTCCATCATATTTTCCAGCTCCACGACAAGGCTCTCCTTAACTGTAATATTCTCCTCAATCCGATCATACTCCCGCTGATCCATATAGGACAGCCGGTTTTTGCTTTTTGCCTGCTCTGCGGTTTTGCCGCCCTTTTGCCCGTTTTTTTCCTTCACCTCTTCTTTTTTAGCAGGTTCGGCAAGATCTTCGAGCCATTGCTCATAATCGGCGTAAAACGAGACCCCGTTCCGGCCGCCGAAGCCGAGCAGCCGCTGACACACCCGGTCAAGAAGGAAACGGTCATGGGTAACGAGGATCAGGGCTCCCGGAAATTCCACCAGACTTGCCTCAAGAACGTCAAGAGAGGCAATATCGAGGTCGTTGGTCGGCTCGTCGAGCAAGAGAATGTCGGCCGGCTGCCGCATCAGGCCGGCAATAAGAATCCGCGCCTGCTCGCCGCCGGACAGCTGCCCGACCGGGGTCTCCAGCTGATCGGGGCGAAAGAGGAATTTTTTAGCCCAGCTCGCGACATGCAGCGACCTGCCGCAATACACCACGGCATCGCCCTCGGGGGCAAGGGCTCTGCGCAGGGTAACCGTGGGGTCGATTGCCGTACGATTCTGGTCGAAGGTGACGATCTTGACCCCGTCCGCCGTTTTCACCGTCCCGGCGTCGGCAACCACTTCCGAACGGTCTGCCGCGCCGGCGATTATCTTCATCAAGGTCGATTTGCCGCAGCCGTTTCTCCCCAACAGACCCAGACGGCTGCCGGGCGAGAGGATGATGTCGAGGTCCGAGAACAACACCCGGTCCCCGTAGGATTTTGTCAGCCCCTGCGCCTCCAGCAGTTTTCTGGTCTTCCGGCCGGTTGCCTCAAAATCTATCTGCACACTGGAAATCGACCTGTTCCTCGCTTTTACCTCCGCCAGTTCGCCGGTAAGCTTGTGCGCCTCATCGATACGGTATTTGGCCTTGGTGGCTCTGGCCTTCGGGCCTCTCCGCAACCACTCGATCTCCCGCCTGGCTTTGTTGGCCAGACGTTCTTCCTCCTGCATCTGGCCGACAAGGAACTCTTCCCTTTCCTGGAGAAACTGCGAATACGATCCGTTTATCTGCAACGTTCCTTCCGGATATACCGCCGATAATTCGATGATTCTATTGGTGCAGTTTTCAAGAAAATGGCGATCATGGCTCACCAGCAGATAGGCCGCCGGAGCCATTCCGCCGCCAAGCATCTTCTCCAGCCAGAGAATACCTTCAATATCCAGATGGTTGGTGGGTTCATCCATGACCAGCACATCGGGCGAAAGCATCATCGCCCGGCAGATGGACAACCTCTTGCGCCAGCCGCCGGAGAGGTTTCGTACCGGTGCCTCGATATCGGGAAATTCAGCCCGGCTTACCAGAGTGTCCACCCGGTTATATTTGGCTGTTTCTTCAAGATTCTCACCGGCAAGCGTCTCCATCAGGTTGGCTGCGACACCTTTATCCTCAAGAAAAACATCCTCCTGCGCGAGATAACTGAGGCGAACGAATTTCTGGCAGACCACCTGCCCGGCATCCGCATCCTCCATTCCGCAGATGATTTTCAGGAGTGTCGATTTACCCGAGCCGTTCGGTCCGATAACTCCTATTTTTTCTCCGCCGTTGACCATCAGGTTAATATTTTTAAACAGGGTCTGAGCCCCGAACGACTTTGCGAGATTTTTACAGGTTATGAGATTTGCCATGATGTATAGAAAAGTGATAGTATCGATAAAGGCATCCCGGCCACAGGTCACGACAGGTGATGGGACATCGAGTTGGTAGGATCCAAAAATGTAGCAGATACAGTATGTTCAGCCGATTATTCAGGAGCTCGAGGGAGGCTTTTTCTTGTTGCTTAATTTACTTCAGCTTAGTATAAGCTATACCGAATTCTTCAGTAATATTTATATAGAGTCATTTCCAGAGGCGACAAATATCATACTTTTTGTTTTCGGTATTCACAACTGTTTTGGACTTGCTTAATGGAAGATCAACTCCATATCATCATCACAGGTGACAGGGGCAAAGTGTTCAGACTGCCTTGCTCTCGAAAAAAATTCGGTATCCTCTTCGCCCTCTCTGCCGTTTTTCTAGTTTTTCTCTCCATCACCAGTATTTTTTCCATTTCACTTTTCACTGAAAACCGTTCGGTAACCGGCCAGCTGGATGAATTGCGCGAACAACTCAGGACCAGCGCAGGAATCATCGCCGAACACAAAAGAATGAGCGAGGAACAGCAACTGAGGCTCAAACTGAAGGTTGCCAAGCTGGAACTAAGCAACGTAAGACAGGCTGCTGAATTCCGAGAAGAAAAAGAGGAAATCCTTACCAACGCCGTAAGCGAACTTGCCGAGCGGAGCGAACTTATCGGCAGGATGATCGACAGCATCGGCATTGAACTGCCAACGGAGGATGACGGTAAAAACAGCGGCGGCCCTTTTATCAAGATGGAAGATACCGAGCGGGATGAACTCCTTTTTAAAGCCGACCGTTATCTGAAAACCATTCGTTACCTGCCGTTCGGCAGACCGGTCGATGGTCCGATTACCTCGGGTTTCGGCAAACGCAAGGACCCGGTCAACGGAAAATCCGCCTTCCACACCGGTATCGATTTTCGCAGCAGCAGAGGGGACAAAATCTACGCCACGGCTGACGGCGTAATCAAAAAAGCCTTATATAACGGCGGCCACGGCAATTTTATCCTCATCGAGCACGGCAACGGATATTCGACCTCTTTCTCTCATATGCAGAAAATCATGGTCCGTGCCGGAGCAAAAGTACAGAGAGGCCAGCTCATCGGACTCGTCGGTAATACCGGTCGGTCGACCGGTCCGCACCTGCATTATGAAATTACTCTGGATAACAAGCCGATAAATCCTTATCCTTTTATGCAGGTCGCCAGTTTATCGGAATCACATACTTCTTCGCCGGAGAAAGGACAGTAATGGGAATGTTTGGCAAAACGATGAATGTTGAACAGGAAATGAAAAAAGTCGAGAGCGAGGCTATTTCTTCGATCATCGATAAAAGCATGACCATCAAAGGCGAAATCTCTTTCAAGGGCAAAGCCCGCATAGACGGAACGGTCAACGGCAATATCGATGGCGAACACCTGATCCTCAGTGAGTCCGGTCGTATAAACGGCGACATAAATGTAGCGTCATTCAACTGTTATGGTATGATCGAAGGCAATATCAAAGCCAACATGCTTACAGCGAGAAAGAGTTGTTCCATCAATGGAAAACTTGAGGCGGGGAGCTTGACCGTCGAACCGGGAGCAGCTCTTAAAGGTGAAATTCAAGTGGCGGTCCAGGAACTGAAGGCGACTGAAAAAAAGACTGCACCGCTCCTCGCCGGCTCGGACACGAAATAGGTTTTTCGATTGAACCCGAAAATACGGATCCCACCCATGTCATTACGACCGACCAAAGTAGCAAATCTCCTGAAGTGCCCGTATTGCGGCAATGAGAAAAGCTTCTTTGAGATTACCGACGATGTCATTACAACTACCCACTACATCCAGAACGAGGATGGCAGCTTTACTATCGAAGAGAAAAGCTCTCAAGCCCTGGGTGATGTCAAACTCTTCTGCGGCAACTGCGAAGAAGACCTCTCATCGTTTTATCAACGGTTCTCGGAGATGATTTTTTGAAAGGTCCACTCACTATCGTCAGGGACAATCAAACTCTTTTCGCCACATATAATCAACTCAAAGCAAACGACATCATCTACGGCCGTATCCGGCTCAATCCTGGAGAAGAGCACCTGCTGACCGATCTTGTCGAGAGGAGGATACGACTCATCCCTTCCGCAACATCGCAACTGGCAAGCAGATCAAAAGCCTTCCAGGCCAGAATATTCAGCGACTTCATGCTGCCGGACACTCTGCCAATCTATGATATCCATACACTGCTTCTCGCCACCTCTCTGTACCGAAGACTCGATTACACGCAAGTCGTCCTGAAACAAGACAGGAAAAATGGCGGTCTTGGGGTTCATCTGTTCAACAGCATTGAAGATCTTTATAACCAGGTAAGCGGCAGCATCTCTTTCTTCCCGTTTATCATCCAGCCCTTTCAGAAAGAATACCGCGATATCCGGGTTATCGTTTTAGATGACTACATCGAGTCCTACGAGCGAATCAATACTGACAATTTTCGCCAGAATCTGCACTGCGGAGGTAAATCAACACCGTATTTGCTCGAGGATCGATACATAAGTTTCTGTCGGGAGGTTATGAAGCGCGGCGCCTTCCCCTACGCACACCTCGATCTCATGATCACCCCCGAGTCAAAATGCCATCTTACGGAAATCAATCTCCGCGGCGGGCTGCAGGGTGCGAAAATATCGGGTGAAGACTACCGAAAGAAAATGGATGAAATTCACATGCAAGAGCTTGCGAGGTGGCAAATCGGTTGATTCAGACCCCGAAATACAATTCGGGGTTGCGACGGCAAATAAAAAAGGGGATGGTGAAACACCATCCCCTTTTTATATAAGTTGTAGAACCGGTACTAACACTCCACAAGGGGTACTCTTTTCAGGCCCCCCTTGAAAGGGATAAGAACCTTCACGAAATTCTTTCTAAAAAACAAGAAAAGAATTTCTAAGGTACTCAATCACACACAACCGGTAGGTTTGGGCAGACCAGCCATTTTACAGGCTCCCTTACCAGGTCCGGACGGGAACAGCTCATAAATTCTTTTGAGCGGGAAGCCGGTGGTCTTGGAAAGAATACGAACCATCGGGGCAATTCCGTTCTTTTTGTAGTACTCCTGGAGAGCATCGATAACTTTTACATGCTCGTCGGTCATCTCGGAGATACCTTCGACACCTTTAACATAGTCAACCCACTCCTGGTTGAAATCGTCACCTTTGAGCAGGAAACCATCCTCATCTACTTCGAAACTTTTACCATTGTGTTCAATTGTTGGCATTGCAACCTCCTTGGAATATTATTTTATAGCTTTCGCCGTTTTATAATTCAGTAACTGACTAGAGCTTATTACTATAGCCAAAACAATTTGTCAAGTGAATGAAGAATCAATTCTCGGCCAGACGAAAATGGGGTGGTCCTCAAATAATTGTGGAATAACAAAACGATAAATCAACAGACATAAAAATCACCTATGGCCTTGCCGCCCACAATGGGCGAGATTGTCGAGCCTTGACAAGATGCTCGGCAACAAGAGAAAGGCAGCGATCGACAGCGTTGCTCTTTATCGGTATCAACCACCGCTACAATCTATTAACGGAGCCAGGCGACGATGTAAAGGATTTTTCCTTGCAGTAGGGAAAAAGAAAGAGTAAATCGAACTGTTACCAATCCATTCACAGGCATATGGCATATATGGCCTGGTACTTTTCTCAATTCAGGAAATCCAGCCCATTACAGTCTTTCATTCTCAACCCACAACTGACAGAAGATATTCATGCTGCAGATACTTCGCAAAAAAGCCCAATCCACCTTCATTCAGATAATTGTCGTGATCATCGCCCTGGTATTCATTTTCTGGGGAGTCGGAAGCAACCTGGGAGACGGCCGTCAGGCTGCTCTGGTCGTGAACGGTGAGGAGGTCACTTTCCAGCAATATCAAAAGGCGTATGATTCCGCCTATCAAAGGCTCAGCGACCAATTCGGCGGCAACGTCCCCAAAGGCCTTGCCGAAACCTTTGGACTCAAACAGCAGGTTATCAACCAGCTTGTTCAGACCACCCTCTTGAGACAGGGCGCAGCCGAAATGGGAATCATGGTGAGTAGCGATGAAATCCGCGACTTTATTCAGGGAATGGTCCAGTTTCAGGAGAATGGCGCATTCAGCATAGAGCGTTACAAGGCAATCCTCGCCGCGAACCAGATGGCTCCAACCAAATTCGAAGAGTCCCTGCGGTTTGATCGACTTTCAGAGGTTGCCGCCCGGGAAATAGGCCGTTTTGCTTCCGTAGTGACCGATTCTGAAATTCAGGATACCTACAGCCGATTGAACGAGAAATTAGCAGTCAAATATGTCCAGCTCTCCCCCGGCGATTTTGTCGACAAGGTGACTGTCGACGATGCCACACTTGCCGCCTGGTTTGAAACAGTCAAAGACCGGTACAAAAGCGAGCCTCGGATGAAACTCAAATACCTGCTCTTCACCTATGACGACATTGCAGGGAAGATTACCATCGACAAAGCCAAAATCGAAGAATTTTACCAGGACAATCTCGACACGTTCAAGGAGCCCGAACAACGTCATGCCCGCCACATTCTTTTCCAGGCCGAAGAGGGTGATTCCGCCCAGGTCCATGAAGAAAAGGCGAAAAAAGCCGAAGAAGTGTTGCAGCTTGCCGGAAAAGGTGAGGATTTTACTTCGCTGGCCAGTGAGTATTCGGAAGGACCGTCCAAAAGCACCGGTGGCGACCTTGGCTTCTTTGCCCGGGGAAGAATGATCCCCGAATTCGAGGATACGGTCTTTTCCATGCAGCCCGGGGAAATCAGCGAGGTCGTAAAAACCAGCTTTGGTTACCATATAATCAAGCTTGTAGAAATCAAACCGGCGGCCACTCGCCCTCTTGACGCGGTAACCGATGAGATTACCGAGACCCTCCAGCAGAGGGAAGCCGAGAGTCTGGCCTTTCAGGTGGCCAATGATGCCTATGAAGGAATTATCAGCGCCGGAAGTCTTGAGCAATATGCCGAGAATCGCAAAGACATAACCATTCTTGAGACCGACTTTTTCACCAGGAGCAATGCTCCGGCGGAGTTGAAGAACGATCAGCAATTCCTCGACAAGGCATTCGAACTGAATAAAGGCGAGTTGAGTTCCCTGGTCAAAGGCTCAACTGGCTATGCGATCCTTTTCGCTGAAGACATAAAAGAACCCGAGATCCCCCAGTTTGCTTCAATCAAGGAAAAGGTGGAAGCCGATTACCGTAAAGTGCAATCGCAAGAGCTTGCCGAAGCAGCGGCCAAGGAAATGATCGGCAGTATCCGGGCCGGAAAGACCCTGGAAAATGCCGCTGAAGAAAGAGGACTTACCGTCAAAGAGTCCGGCTTCCTCGGCCAGAACGGAGCGGGCGAAAAAACTTCATTCCCGACTTCACTCATCCAGGACGCCTTTCTGCTCTCTGCTTCATCGCCTGTTCCCGAGGAACCCGGCCGAGACGGTGACGATTACTATGTCTACACCTTTACTGACAGACAGATCCCGACAATGCCGGAGACCGGCGACGAGAAAGAAAAATACCGGGAAAACCTGCAGCGCTTCAAACAGCAGCAGCTGATTTCCGCCTGGCTGCGCCACCTGGAATCCAAGGCCGAAATTACCAAACACGAAAGCCTTTAGTACCCCCTTGTGGGGTGTTAATACCTAGAAATTCTTATTTCTTGAAAAGGGCAAGGTGAGGAGCGGTAATCCCCTCCTCACCTCGCTTCTTCCTTGGCGTCTTTCACACATCCTTTATCTGTTTTTTGGTATTGCCAGCCAGAATCTTCCTGACGCCCTCGTGGGAAAGACGAATACCGAACGTGTCTCTCAGTTTGGCGGAAATCTCCCGATAGGACCAGCGCTCTCTGCGCATCGTCTCGATCTCTCCGATGATGTGCTGTTGCGCCTCATTCTCCACAAGAACCCCCTCGCCATTCACCTCCCAGCCAAAAGGAACAGGACCGCCAAGATATTTCCCCTGCTCTTTGCCGTGTTTTTTCGCCGTTCGTATGGCCTGGCCGTGTCTGCTGTTTTCGCAAACCGACAGGGCTGCGAGCAGTTTTTTAACAAGTTCCGCGCTGCCTTCCGAGACCGCCAGCCGGCGTTTTTCCGGTAAACTGATATTTATCCCCAGATCGACACAATGAAGAGCGACATGATTTTCACCGAGCAGCCGGAGCAAGCGTTCGCCCTCCGCGGCGGAACCGAGAATCCATTCGGTCTTCATGACAAGTATGGTATCGCCGGTTTCACATCGCCGCTGCAGGGTGCTTCCCTCCGGACGCTCGAGGAACGGCTGCGGCAGAGGCGCTGTCTCCTCGACATATATCTCCCCGAGAGTCAATCCGATGGACCGGGCATAGTCCCGCAGAGCTGCCTGCTGCACTTCAACTGGCACCAGATGCTCTTTGTCCCGGGCAAGATAAATGTAGCCAAAAACCTTCATTGTCCTGTCACCCTGATAATCACATGAAGCTCTCCGAAGAACCGGGGCCATTGACAGCCTGCCATTTCCTGCCTAAATGTACCAGATTCACCAATTATTGCAAACCCGCCCGATGGAATATCATACTTCTGCCAGACAAACGCCTCCACGAGAACATTGCCCGGCTCGCAGTCCGGAATCAGCCATCTCGATGAAATGCACATGTTTGAGCTGAAATGAAGCATAGCAGGTCGAAAGACTTTCAGATCACACGATTTATTTTTCATAAATTGGCAAATAATGACCGATTAATAGTAATTTCCGAACGTTTTCAACGTCTCCGCCGCAAATTAATTTCAGTTTTTGGTTCTCTTAACCGACAGACAATGATATACTAAGTGGTTCCCTCTGCGCCTTTTGCGTATTTCCCGTCAACCATTTTTCTGGAGATTTGCCGTCCTCGGTTTCTCTAAGCAACCATGCAAACCCGTCAAGACCTCCTTGAACAATATAAAAAGCTCTCCCCTTTTGAACAGGCGCTCCTGCAATTTCTTTCTATTGTCTACGAACCCGCCCATTCGACTCTTATCGTCAATTGCCTGCGCAAACTGGACCTGAAGAATCCGCGCGGCAACAAACCGACGACTGCCAATCTTACTCACTATTTCAGTAAGTTCGAGCAGCTGGGATTTCTTACCGAGGATCGCCAGTGCACTGAGGAGATTGTCGAAACCCTCAGTAAGATGTCGGTTAAAGAAAATACTTTCGCAACCTATGCCAAAGTCATTCAGGAAGAGGCTCCGGTCACCTATTATTACGGAAAATGGACTACCCGCTGCTGGCGCGGGATGCGGGAAATGCGAATCGGGGTGTATACCCAGCAGTTCGATATCATAGACGATGCGGCGGACTTCATCGACAGCCAGTGTCGCGATATGGCAGCCCAGCCGCCACCGACAGTGCGAATTTTGACCCAGCCATTCGATCCGGAATGGTTCAGGTCACTTTCCACTTCGTTTCAATTTTATCTGCTCAACAACGTCTTGCAATACGCTCAGGCAAGGCTTGCCGATTTTCCCGAGATCACCGATTTTCTCGCCTGTGACGAAGAATTCAGCGGACTGAGCGCAGATGAGCAACTGCCATTCAGAAGACTCCTGTATCACGACCTGCTCTTCAGGGGAAGGCTCGAAGAAGCGCACGCCTTGACGGAAAGCCACAAAGATTCCTTCCTTGGCACCGGTGCCCGCGGCACCCTTCTTTTCCTGCGCGGCGACAGTGAAGGGGCTTTGACCGCCTATAACGAAGATCTCAGCTTTCTGCGCAAATTCAGCGACGACGAAAATGTAGCGATTTTCGGACCTTGTGGCCTCTTTTACATCCTCACTCGCCTGCAGCTTGCCGGCAAAGAGGAGTATCATGAAATTGCCAACAGTATCGGCGTAGTCCAGTCGCTTTTTCGCGGTGCGAGGGAAAGCATCGCCTACAACTTCCTGGCTGAAGTGGTTGCATCCCACATCAACAAGGGATTGCAGGGAGGGGATTTAGTCCTGCCGGAGGGCACGCAACACAATGTGCTGACCGTAATTTTTGCCGGAATCTGCCAGTACTGGCTCAACAGCGCCATCGAGCCCGATGTCGAATCGGAGATCGCCGCCCTTTACCAGCAAGCCAACCGCAGCGGCTATCGATTCCTTGCCCTTCTTCTCGGCGAAATCCTGACGACCGTACATCACGATGATCTGGATTATTCAGCAACAACAAAAGAATTGCGTGAACAAACCGGGATTGTCCCCATACTCTCCATTCTTGAACCGGAAGAGCCCTGGAAGAGAAGCCTTCAGGCACTTATTTATGCCACTACCCAGGACGCGGACGATCCACAGCAGACCTCGCGTCTGATCTGGATGATTGCCTTCGAAGAAAAAAAGATTTCCATTGCTCCGCGAGAACAGAAGCTGACGCCGGAAAAGGAATGGAGCAAAGGTCGGCCGATTTCTCTCTCCCGGCTCTACCAGACGAACAAGTTGAATTATCTGACTTCCCAGGATCGAAAGATTTGTGCTGCGATAAAAAGAATCCACAATCCCGAGACCCATGCGGTCAGTTATTCTCTCGATATGGATAAAGCGCTTCTGGCGATGATCGGCCACCCCAACCTCTATCTCGCCGATTCACCCTTTATCGCTGTTGAATTCGTCGCCGGCGAACCGGAACTTCTGGTCGAAGAGAAAGGCGATAATCTGCACATCTGCTTCGCTCATCCGATAACCTCGGACAATATCAACTTCCAGAAGGAAACTCCGACCCGGGTAAAAATCATCAGCATCAACGACAACCATCGTCGGATTGCACAGATAACCGGCAAGTACGGGATCACGGTACCTAAATCGGCCAGCGAACAGGTACTGACCGCCATCGGCAACATCTCCTCCTTCATGACTGTGCATTCCGCCATCGCCGCCGACAGTTCCGCAAGAAAATCAAGCAACATTACTTTTGTCGAAGCCGATTCGACAATTTATATGCACCTGATTCCCTATGGCACCGGGTTTCGCCTTGAGATGTTCGTCAAACCCTTCGTCGAAGGCGGACATTATCTGAAACCGGGTCAGGGTGTTGAAAATATTATGGCCGAGGTAAACGGCAAACGCCTGCAAACCAGGCGAAACCTGCCGCTGGAAGAAGAAAAGGCCAGGGACATCGAAGAACTCTGCCCCATTCTCGACATGGCCGTCGATATGGAACAGGAGAATGACCGGGAATGGCACCTCTACGATCCGGACGACTGTCTCCAGGCACTCATGGAATTGCAGTCGATTCGGGACAAAGTGGTGATTGAATGGCCGGAAGGAGAAAAACTGACCATTACCCATAAAGTATCCCTCGACAACCTGAATCTGAAAATTCGCACCAACAGGCAGAACTGGTTCGCCATGAGCGGCCAGCTCACCCTCGACCAGGGCCGAGTCATCGAATTGAAGGACCTGCTGACCAAGCTCAAAAACGTCAACGGCCGTTTTGTGGAAATCGGCGACGGCCAGTTTATCGCCTTGACTCAGGAGTTCAGAAAAAGGCTTGAAGATATCAATCTTTTTGCCGAAGGCAGAGAAGATGACGGCAGCGATGAAATTTTAGTCCATCCTCTTGCCGCGATGCAACTGGAGAAACTTACCAATCAGGCGCAAACCGAGGCCGATTCGGGCTGGCAGGACCAGCTCCGGCGGATTCGCGATGCCCAGAATTTCAAGCCGGAAGTGCCTTCAACCCTTCAGGCCGACCTCCGAATCTACCAGAAAGAGGGCTACGAATGGCTGGCCCGGCTGGCCCACTGGGGCGTCGGCGGCTGTCTGGCTGACGATATGGGGCTGGGCAAAACGCTGCAGTCGCTGGCGATCATCCTGAATCTTGCGACGGATGGCCCTTCCCTCGTCGTTGCCCCGACTTCCGTCTCGACCAACTGGATGTCGGAGGTCAGAAGGTTTACCCCGACGATCAATATCAAGCTGTTTACCGGCAAGGACCGGGAAAAGAGCATCAGGGAACTGGGGAAATTCGACCTGCTGATCACCACCTATACGCTTCTGCAACAGGAAAACGAACTGCTCTCATCGATTACCTGGCAGGCGGTTATTCTCGATGAAGCCCAGGCAATCAAGAACTCGGCGACCAAACGGTCCCAGGCAGCCATGGCCTTGAATGCCAGGTTCAAACTGATCACCACCGGCACGCCGATTGAAAACCATCTGGGAGAACTCTGGAATCTGTTCCATTTCATCAATCCAGGACTCCTCGGCAGTCTCAACAGTTTCAACGAGCGCTTTGCCATCCCCATCGAGCGGTACCAGGACAGGGAAGCCAGACGTAAGCTGCGCAAACTCATCCGCCCCTTCATTTTGCGAAGAATAAAGTCCCAGGTTCTTGAGGAACTCCCTTCACGTACCGAGGTAACCCTCGATGTGGAGATGAGTCCGGAAGAATCTAATTTCTACGAGGCCTTGCGTCAGAATGCCCTGGATATTCTGGAAAGCGCCAGGGACAAAAAAGGCCGGCACCTGCAGATCCTCACTGAAATCATGCGCCTCCGCCAGGCCTGCTGCAATCCACGGCTCATCGACAAAAACAGTGGCATCGAGAGCTCGAAGCTGAAAGTCTTTGCCTCGATCATTGAAGAATTGCTCGCCAGTCGCCATAAGGCTTTGGTTTTCAGCCAATTTATCGGCCACCTCAATTTCATTCGCGAACATCTCGATCGACAGAAAATCAGCTACCAGTACCTGGACGGCAGCACCAGTTCCAAACAACGGAAAATTCGTGTCGACGCCTTTCAGGCGGGCGAGGGCGACCTCTTTTTGATAAGCCTGAAGGCGGGCGGTCTCGGCCTCAACCTGACCGCTGCCGATTATGTCATTCACATGGATCCCTGGTGGAACCCTGCCATCGAAGACCAGGCCTCGGACCGGGCGCACAGGATCGGCCAAACCCGGCCGGTGACGATTTACCGCCTGGTGTGCAAGGATACCATCGAGGAGAAAATAGTCAAACTGCACCAGGAAAAGCGCGATCTTGCCGGCAGCCTCCTGGAAGGCAGCGAGATAAGCGCCCAGATGAATTCCGAAGACCTCCTCGATCTGATCAGAAACAGCTAGAAGGCTGTCCGGATCCGTCATGATAATGGATCCGGGCAGGCCTTCTCTTCAACATCCCCCCTTTCGCCTGTGTTTCGACCCCTCGCTTCAATTCCAATAAAAAATGTGACAATCGCCTGATCTTCGACGATAATAAACAATAACGGTGTTTTCATCACACTGTTGGACGATGGAGCCACATGAAACAAATCACCCCCGTAAAACTCGTTGTTGCCGGATGTACAGTCTGCATCCTGCTAACACTGTCGATCAGGTCGCAGGTCTATGAAAGAGCCGAATCGAACAGGCAGTTGTCTTCTTCTGCGCCCTCTCCCCAACCGTCGGAAAAAAATAAAATTACCGTTCATTTCCACAACCGCAGACCATTCTACATGAGCGACGGAGATGAAGTGCACGGGCTTGTTGCAGATCCCATTGCCATGGCCTTCAGGCATGCCGATATCCCCTTCGAGTGGCAGGAGACCCCGGCCAAACGGCAACTGGATATCATAGAGAGAAATGCCGATGCAAGTTGTGCAGCGGGGTGGTTCAAGACTCCGGAAAGAGAAGCCTTCGCCCGATATACTCTGCCGGTTTACCAGGACAAACCCTTTGTCGCGGTTAGCCGGGCCGATACCGAACTTCTTGCCGAGACTGAAAGTATTGACAGAGTATTGATGGAAAGAAGGCTGCAGCTGCTTGTCAAGACAGGATATTCATACGGCAGCTCCATAGACGACGGTATCAAAAAGTTCCAACCCAGACAGGTGGAAACCACTGCCGAAAATCAAAATATCCTGGACATGATAGAGAATTACCGTGCCGATTACAGTTTCATGACAGAGGAAGAGGCCCATGACCTGCTATTGCTGTCAGGCAAGAGAAACCACGTCTTCAAGCTCGTCCATTTCTTGAATATGCCGCCCGGAAATACCAGGCATATCATCTGCAGCAGACAGGTGGAGCCCGCAATCATTTCCCGCCTCGATTCGGCAATCCGCTCTCTGCGCCTGATGAAAGAGGAACATCGATGAGAGGCAAAAATCTATATAACCGAATCCCTCTGTTCAGTCTGGCGATACTCACCGCCCTGTTCTGCACGTTCGTCCTCGTCTATGAAAAATATTCGGCCGACCAGGCTCAGGCAAGGCTTGAAAAACACGCCCTGATCGTCGCCGACTCGCTCTGGAACCTGAACACCGCGGGAGTAGCCGAGTATCTTCGCCTGGCCGCCGAGGCAGACCACTACGCCACTCTTTTCATAATCAACCATAATGGCGAAGAGTTTCAGACAGCCAGCCCCGGTCTTTCTTCCAGTCTAGAACAGTTCCTGATCCGCATGCATCTCATCCCCATGGTGAACCTTGTTGCACCTGTCTGGTTCAAAACCAATATTATCGGCTGGATCGAAGCAACATGGATTCCCTCGACCCTTTCCATTCATGCCATGATTTTCGTTTTCCTGCTCATGATCCATCTGGTCATTGTGCTCTACTGCAGGATACTGAAAGAAAAGCTGCTGCTCAAGCAGCGGGTTGCCGAACGGACTTTCGAACTGTCGGAGGCGAACAGCGCCCTGAAGCGGGAAATCCATGAAAGGATCATGGCCGAAAAAGACCGGGAAGAATTGCTGCACAGCCTGGAACGATCGAAAAAAATGGAATCCCTCGGTCTTCTCGCCGGGGGCGTTGCCCACGACCTGAACAATGTGCTGTCGGGGATTGTCAGCTATCCCGACCTGCTGTTGCACGACATGGCCGAAGACAACCCCATGCGTCGCGTCATCCTGACCATTCGCGACTCAGGCCTGCGGGCGGCAGAAATTGTTCAGGATCTGCTTTCCCTGGCGCGTCGAGGGGTAGTCACCAAGAAATTGGTCAACCTCAACGTAGTGATCGGCGAGTACTGCGCTTCACCAGAATACCGGAAACTGCTTGATGTCTCCGGTGAAATGGAAATAGTCCTCGACCTTGAAGAATCCGTCTCTTACATCGCGGGCTCTCCTGTCGCCTTGAAAAAAGTAATCATGAACCTCGTTGCCAATGCTGCCGAAGCGCAGCCCGACGGAGGTCGGATCCGCATCGCCACGCACAACAGAATTGTAGCCACTCCGTTTGAAGGTTTTCAGCGAGTTGCACCAGGCGAATATGTGGTTCTAACCGTCGCCGATCATGGCGAGGGGATCGACCAGGATGATCGGCAACGGATCTTTGAACCTTTTTATACCAAAAAAGTGATGGGCCGAAGCGGTACAGGCCTTGGGCTGACGGTGGTCTGGGGAACTATCGAAGATCACGGCGGGGCCATCGATGTAATCAGCAGCATCGGGGAGGGAACGACTTTCACCGTCTACCTCCCGGTCTGCAGCGAGGCGCTTCAGGCAACAGCGCCGGAATTAACGCTTTCGGCAGAATACCTCGGCAACGGCGAACATGTGCTTGTCATCGATGACGTTCTGCATCAGCGGGAAATTGCCTGCGCCATGCTGAAAAGATTGAATTACAGACCCCATGCGGTTGAAAGCGGCGAGGCAGCGATCGGTTATCTGCAGACAAACGCAATCGATCTGATGATTCTCGATATGATCATGGACGGCGGGCTTGACGGGCTGGAGACCTATCGACGCGTGCTGAGCTTCAGGCGGGGACAGAAGGCCATCATCGTCAGCGGCTTTTCGGAGACGGACCGGGTCCACGAGGCCCAGAAGCTCGGGGCCGGAAGCTGCATCAGAAAGCCTTATACTTTTGAAGAATTGGCATTGGCGGTGAAGGAGGAACTGCAGAAACAAGCTGCTGCAGATTACTCCTGAAGATTGGCGAGAATCAGGCCGAAAAACGTACTGTCCCTGCCCTCGAAGAACCAGCCTAGATGTGCCCGGCAGTTGCTGCAGCGGGCAAAACGCCAGACATACCCGGCAAACCAGGTGAATTCGGAGGTCGGCCTGCCGGCATTCCGGCATCCTGGCGCCCGCCGGAAGCAGCCCAGCTCAAAGACAATTCCCGCCGGATTGAAAAAGGTGTGGGCATGGGAACCGCCAACCGCGATTTTTTCATCCCTGCTGGTCACCGCATTGCCGCAGGCGCGGCAAAAGATAGCCTCCCGCGGCTTGGAGCTCCGCTCGTCCTTTTCCTTGTCGACGGGCAGATCGTCCACGATGGTCCCATCAACCCGGAAAAGAAGAATATCGCTATTTTTTATCTCCACTGTAGTAGTTGACGATTGCACTGATCATCTCCGGAATCGTATGCTTTTCAGGCATAATATCGACCTTTAAGCCACTATCGGTAACTGTTTTTTCGGTAATGGGGCCGATGGCCGCAATTTTCACCTCGGCCAGCAGTTTTTTCAAGTCTTCCTTGGACTCGACATCGATCATTGCAAGAAAATTGCGGACGGTGGACGAACTGGTAAAGGTAATCATAGCCACCCCGCCTTTTTCGAGCTCCGTACGGAGAAGCTCTTTGTCCCCTTCTGCGGGACAATTCTGATATACCGGCGCAACCGTGACCTGGGCTCCGGCCCCCCGCAGCGTCTCGGGCAGGATTTCACGGGCATGCAAGGCTCTCGGGATGAGGATATTGCGCCCCTCGACCCCTTGGTCGAGGAGGCTCTCCGCCAATCCCTCACCGGTGAAAGTGCTGGGAATGAGATCCGCATTCACCCCATATTTTAAAAGCAGATCGGCGGTGCTCTTCCCCACTGCGGCAAGAGCCGGGCCTTTCAGGTCCCTGGCATCCATGCCTTTGGAGTAGAGCCGCTCGAAAAAATACTTGACGCCGTTGAGGGAGGTAAAGAGTATCCAGTGATACTCATTCAACCTTTCCAGTTCGCCGTCGAGGATTTCATAGGAATCGACCGGCTTGATGTTGATGGTTGAATATTCGAAGCAATTGGCACCGTACTCTTCAAGTCCGGCGACCAGTTCGCTGGCCTGCTCGCGCGTCCTTGTGACGATGATTTTTTTGCCGAAAAGCGGCCGTTTTTCATACCAGTCGATGGTATCGCGCAGTTTTACGACCTCGCCGACGACAATCAGTGACGGCGGTCGTATATCAGCGTCTTTCACCACCTGGGCAATGGTCTCGAGGGTGCCGACCACCGACCGCTGCTCCGGGGTGGACGCCCACCGTACTACGGCAACCGGAGTTTTTGGATCGCGACCGTTTTTTACCAGGTTTTCGACAATGATCGGCAGATTCTTGATCCCCATATAGATAACCAAGGTGCCGACGCCGGTCGCGATTTTCGACCAGTCGATATTGGAAGACTCTTTGGTGGGATCTTCATGTCCGGTCAGAAAGGCGACGGAAGCAGTGTAGTCCCTGTGAGTTATCGGTATCCCGGCATAGGTCGCCGCGGCGGTCGCAGAGGTTACTCCGGGAACAACTTCGAACGGGATACCGGCGGCATGGAGTTTCTGCAGCTCTTCCCCACCCCGGCCGAAAATAAAAGGATCTCCACCCTTCAAACGAACAACCATTTTTCCTGCAAGAGCGTGATCGACCAGCATCTGGTTGATTTCCTCCTGGGTATGAGCGTGCTGCACCCCGCCTTTCTTGCCGACATAGACTAAAAGAGCATCGGCAGGCGCGTGCTTCAGCAGCTTTTTGCCGGCAAGATAATCATACACTACAACCTCGGCCCGCTCGAGCAGGCTCTTGCCGCGCACAGTAATAAGACTGGGGTCTCCGGGACCAGCACCAACCAAGTACACCTTTCCGATTTTGTTCATCGTTGTTTTTCTTCCGGTTTGCAACAAGCACTTGCCTGCACTTATAATCATTGTTTGTCAAAAAGACAAAAAAGGGCATTCCCAGATAACGGGAAGGCCCTTTTTTCAATTACAACATCAATCAATACTTCCAAAGCTCCATTGCGGCGATTAAAGCTGCTTCATTATCGCTTCGGTAACCTCGCCGATGGAAACGGATCCGTCAACCGATATGACCTTGGGTCCGTTGGTGTTTTTGAAATAGTTGACTGCAGCCATGGTGCCGGTATTCTCGTCATAGTAGATGTTATGACGCTTGTTGATGGCATCCTCGTCCTGATCGTCGGCGCGGGTCTTCAACTCGCCGCCGCATACCCGACAGACCAGCTTGCCGTCTTTCTCCACCGGTTTGATTGCATCAAAGGCGATATGGTTGGGATGGTTGTTGTCGTTGACACACAGGCGACGGCCCATGATGCGCAATTTGGCGATTTCACGGTCGAGAACGATCTCAATCACGTAATCGAGGGCCAGTCCTTCCTTCTTCAAGGTCTCGGCCAGGGTAATGGCCTGATCTTTGGAACGCGGGAAACCGTCGAGAATCCAGCCGGCTTTGCAATCTTCTTTCTGCAGACGGGCAACCATCATCGGGATGGTGATATCGTCCGGCACCAGATCGCCTTTATCTATGTATGTCTTGGCTTTTTTGCCAAGTTCGGTGCCTCCGACGATATGCTCGCGGAAAATCGCTCCGGATTCAATGTGCGGGATGTCGTATTTCTTCTGTACTATCGATCCCTGAGTGCCTTTGCCACTGCCGTTCGGTCCAAAAACCAGAATGTTCTTACCCATGATTTTTCAATCTCCTTTTAAACTTTTCCGTTTTGTACAACTCTATCGCAAGAAACAATGTTCTTTTTCGCAGGTAAAGGCAAACAGATCCCCGCAGCCCAAAAACCGGGTCACACACGCGAAAGATGCCCGCCAAATCATAACAAGCTGAATACTATAGACCAAAATGCTCGCTCCAGCCATAAAAATATCTCCGCTTAGATTTTGACTTTCACCTTTAAAGCGGTTACTTTCAGGTACATTGCAGGGATGTAATCGTATTCGGCACAGAGGGGCAGATCCTGACAATATACGCACCCCGGAATCCGCAAAGGCGGCAATATCAACCAAGAACTTAAAACTATGAAAGAAATACGTGTAGGCCTGATTGGTTTCGGCACAGTTGGAAAAGGGCTGGCATATGCCCTGCTCGCCCAGAAAGAACGCCTGCTGCAAAAAACCGGAACAACTTTTATTCTGAGCGCCGTCGCCGATATTGCCCTGCAGTCCCTGCCGGCTGAATTCAGCTCAACCCGGCTTACCAACGATGCAAATGAAATCATCACCGATCCCGAGATCGACATCGTGGTTGAACTGATCGGCGGGATGGAACCGGCCCGGACTTTCATTCTGAAAGCCATTGAAAACGGCAAACATGTGGTCACCGCCAATAAAGCACTGCTCTCCGTACACGGCCGGGAAATTTTCCGTGCCGCAGCGCAAAAGAACGTGGAAGTGGGTTTTGAGGCAAGTGTCGGCGGCGGAATCCCTGTCATCAAGGCCCTCAAGGAAGGACTGGTCGCCAACCGGATCAACTTTATAAAGGGGATCATGAACGGTACCGCCAACTACATCCTTACCCAGATGACCGACCACGGCACGCCGTTTCAGGAAGTGCTGATGGAGGCGCAGCGCCTTGGCTATGCCGAAGCGGACCCCACCTACGACATCGAGGGTATCGATACCGCCCATAAGTTGGCGATCCTCATGACCATCGCCTACGGACTTCATGTCAATCTGAGCGATATCACGGTCGAAGGCATTTCCAGCATCGAACCTATCGACATCCGTTTTGCCAAAAAATTCGGCTACCGGATCAAACTGCTGGCCATCAGCCGCAACCATGGCGACCATGTGGAAGCCAGGGTTCATCCGACCATGGTACCCGAAGGCCATATGCTGGCAACCGTCAACGGCGCCTTCAACGGCATCTCGTTCCAGGGCGATACCGTGGGCGATGTCATGCTCTACGGCCCAGGCGCGGGAATGATGCCGACCGGTAGCGCAGTTGCCGCAGATGTCGTCGATATCGGCAGAAATATAGCTTATGGCTGCATCAACCGGGTACCGGCGCTGTCCTACCTGCCCGAGCATATCGGCGAGCCGACGATCACGCCTATGCAGAAACTGGTTTGCCCTTACTATTTCCGCGTCACCGCCCTCGACCGGCCCGGAGTACTGTCGATCATTACCGGCATCTTCGGCAAACACGGCATATCCATCCAGTCGATGATGCAGGACGGCCGCGATAGCGAAGAGCCGGTCTTTATTGTCTTCAGAACACACCGTGCCACAGAAGATGAGGTGGAAAAAGCCATCGCCGATATCGATGCGCTCGATGTCTGCACCGCCCCCACCGTCAAGATCCGCCTCCTCAACCCGGAATAGGTCGCTCATGAAATATCTGATTCTCGTCGGTGACGGCATGGGGGATTTCCCGGTTGCCGAGTTGAACGGCATGACACCTCTTGAGGCGGCGAAAACCCCGATGATGGACGATTTGTGCCGCAGGGGTGAATTCTTTCTCAACAAAACAATTCCGGACGGCTTTCCGCCAGGCAGCGACGTGGCCAACATGTCGCTGATGGGCTACGATCCGGCGGCCTACTATACCGGACGGGCTCCGCTTGAGGCGGCCGCCATGAACATCGCCCTGGCTCCGGACGAGACGGCTTTCCGCTGCAACATGGTCACCCTCGATTACGGCAAAGATGGCAAGGTGACCATGCGGGATTTCTGTGCCGGTCATATCGGCAATGATGAAGCGCACCGCCTGATCGCCGACCTTGAAGCGCAATGCGCCACCGAGCAGTTCCACTTCAAGCCCGGGGTGAGTTATCGCCACCTGGTGATTTTCAAAGGCGAACATCCCGGTTTCATCACCGTGCCGCCCCACGACTACATCGAGCAGGACGTGACCGGCCACTGGCAGCAATACCTCGCCCATCCGGCCTGGAAGAACCTGCTTGAAAAGTCCCGCAAGGTGCTTGCCGACCACCCGGTCAATATCGCACGGATTCGCGCCGGCAAAAATCCCGCCTCCCTTGTCTGGCTCTGGGGCGAAGGAAAGATGCCCAACGTGCCGACCCTGCCCGACCGGTTCGGGATACAAGGCAGCATGATCAGCGCCGTCGACCTGTTGAAAGGGCTGGGGGTGGTTGGCGGACTCTCGGTTATCGATGTGCCCGGAGCAACCGGTTACATCGACACCAACTATGAAGGCAAAGCCCAGGCGGCAATCGACTCGCTGCAGACCGGCAATTTTGTCTTCGTCCACCTTGAAGCACCGGACGAAGCCGGCCATCAGGGTTCGGTGACGGACAAGATCACCGCCATAGAGGACTTCGACGGCCGCATTGTCAAACCGATTGTCGAACACCTGCGGCAAAGCCGCGAGGAATTCCGGGTGGTGGTCACCATGGATCACTTCACTCCGGTGTCGCTCAGGACCCACGTCTCCGATCCTGTCCCTACCCTGCTCTATGATTCCCGTGAACAGAATGAAGGTTCGGGCCTTGCTTTCAACGAAAAGAGTTGCCGGGATCATGATGCCGCCCAAGGCAATGGTCTCAGCGACGGGCACAAGCTCATCGACAAATTGCTCACTCACAAATAACCGATAACCGGGCCAACATGCAGGATCATATTTTTCGAACGACCACACGGGTGCTGTATGGCGATACCGACGCCGGCGGAGTCGTCTATAACGCCAATTATCTCCGATATTTTGAGATCGGCAGAACCGAACTGATGCGGGCCTGGGTCTGTTCCTACCGCTTTATAGAATCACTCGGCCTGGTACTGCCGGTAACCGAATGCTGGTCCCGCTACAAGGCACCTGCCTTCTACGACGACCTGTTGACAATCGAGACCACAGTCGCCGAGATATCCAGCCTCAAATGCCGGTTCAACTACCGGATCCTGCGGGCGGAAGACCAGACCGGCTCCGAGTCCGAGCGGCCGAAACTCCTGGTGAAAGGGTATACCGTGCACGCCGCCGTCACCAGAGACGGGAAGCTCGCCCGACTGCCGGAGGAGATTATCGAAAAGATAGCCCGCCTGGCAAAGGACCCACAAAAGATCGAACCAAGGACAAATAGCAATTGACAATATTTCAGACGGGTGTATATTGATGGCTCCTCAACGCGGGGTGGAGCAGTCTGGTAGCTCGTCGGGCTCATAACCCGAAGGTCACAGGTTCAAATCCTGTCCCCGCTACCACAGGAATTTCAAGGGGTTAAGATTAAATCTTAACCCCTTTTTTTATACCTAAATTTTCTTTCCCCCATGCTCCCCCCCACACTGAACACCAAAGCAGCCCCCTGAAAAATTCAACCAATCAATTTAGTGATAATTAGTTTGCCCGGTTGATCCTGGAATGACGGTCTCATCTATAAACTATTTTCAAAAATGAAGTTTTTTTTGTGTCAGGTAAACTGATAAAATCAGACCAGGTCAAAACCTATAGATGATATGACACTGCGAGACTGAAAGTACCTGCTGTTCAAGTGCCATTTGAAATGGTTCATCTTTTGTGTCTTTCAGGCTCAGGTAAAGTGATAGTGGGTCGACAACTCCTTCTCGGGCAAACAGTTCGGGATCATATTTCCAGATTTCAATCTCCATGTCACCGCCGACAAAGTGTTGACCCACCCACCACCGAAAAGCTGACCCACCCGGTCGTCCCCCCCCCTCGACAATAATATCTCACCAAACCCACCTATTTATTTACCAAGTTAATCCCAAAAGCCCTACCATAACTCCTCCTGAAAGCTGTGAATCAGGAGAGTTATGATGAAGCCAACGAACAGTAATCGGAAACGACCCTGTCGAATCTGCGGTAAATGGTTCAAGCCGGACCCACGTCTTGGGGACGGCAAAGGACCTGCAGCGATAAGGAGTGTCAGCGGCAATGGCATGCCAAGAAATGCCGGGAGTGGAACCGGAACAATATTCCGTATTTTCAGGAGATCTATTTAGAAAGGTGCCTGGAGTCATTTGAGACTTCAGATGGTGAAGCCACGAGCAAACTATCAAATGAAGTCACATTGGCATCACTACCCGTACCTGTTGTTCAAGAGGTGTTAAGCATTCAACAGTCGGGCAATCAACGCCACTCGTCGACTGTCCCAGTTCTTTGTGGCGACCCAGTAACCCGTCGATTTTCACCTGACTCAGACCATCGTCATGGCACAGCGAATGAACAACCAACGCTTCTTCCATCGAACTGACATGCGACCCACTCGGTTTAACTGCAGGATCACCGCCTAATCCTGTGCGCGTACTACAATAATTATATGTTTATATTTGTTTTTTTAGATGGAACAAATCAATTTGTTCCAATTTTGTTCCAATTGACGGTCATTGTAATGATGTGGTGAAGTCCTTCGTCACTCAATCTAATACTGGTTCATCCGACTTAAGCGTACTTTTCGCTATCGCTATCGTTATCGAATTTTTTAATTCGGGGTGTAGCATTGTGAATGCGTGACAACGCTTCGCCTGAATAGCTATGATTTTCGCATTTTCTGATTCGATTTCGATCCCGATAGCGATATCGACAAGATTGCTGGTCCACTACAAAAAATCTTAATGGGTGCGACGTACGCTTAATCCGGATGAACCCTAATACTTACGGTGTACTCATCTTTCATCTCCCACTTCAGATGTAAACATTGAATCCTTAACATACAGGCTGTTTACAGCGTATTACATGTATTATAGTTTACCCCGCAGGTCGTGAACACAAATTCAATATTACACATAGTCACAAAATCAAAATCACAATTACTTACATTGCGACATCGTGAATCTGATAGGTTTTCAGAAGCGGTAGTTTTATGCCGCAGGTCGTGAAATGGCGGTAGTTTTACCCCGCAGGTCAAAAAGGGGTCTCTTCAGAAAACGGAAAAAATCGTACGCTATGATCGGCGGCACGCTCAACATCAAGCACGTCCGTGCCCATGGGATGAAATTCTGCGGCACGTTCCGGCTGGTCGCCTCAATCAAGCAAGCCACGGACAGCCTCGCTGATGCTCAGAAAGCTTGCCAGCTTACCCGCGCCAGAACGGCCTGGCGGTCGCGCAGCGAGAGCTGGGCCGCATCGAGCGCACGCTGTTCATCTTGGACTGGCTGCAAAGCGTCGAGCTGCGCCGCCGCTTGCATGCCGGGCTGAACAAGGGTGAGGCGCGCAACGCGCTGGCCCGTGCCGTGTTTTTCAACCGCCTGGGTGAAAACCGCGACCGCAGTTTCGAGCAGCAGCGCTACCGCGCCAGCGGCCTCAATCTGGTGACGGCCGCCATCGTGTTGTGGAACACGGTTTACCTGGAACACGCTGCGAGTGCATTGCGTGGCTACGGTCAAGCCGTCGATGACGCCCTGATGCAATACTTGACGCCGCTGAGTGGGAGCACATTAATCTGACCGGCGATTACCTGTGGCGTAGCGACGCCAAGATCTGCTCGGGCAAGTTCAGGCCGCTGCGGCCACTGCAAACGGCATAGCGTACGATTTTTCTGTTTTCTGAGACGACCCCCATAGGCTTTCGAGAGGGACGTGCCACTTTGGGTGTGGGGCGATTTGCGGATCGGTAAAGAGTCTTTTCAGCGTCCAGCAGACCCAGAAGTCTTTTTCTATGACAATCGGCTCAACATCTCGCCGGCTGGCTGCTTCGGTGAAGATGTCGTAGCGTAGCTGGCAACTTTCTCGGGCAACACTCGGATAGAGAGAAACGATTTTATGGTCGAAATCCTGAAAAGCTCCGATTTAAGAAAGGAGATCTGGTGCAGTTCATCACGGATTTGGACCCATTGTTACTTCAGCTGGGAATCATCCTCGGGATTCCTTGGTCGAAGCAGAAAGCTTTGAAGGTGAATCGAAAAATGGCTCCTTTTACCTTGATGAATCGGATAATACGTATGCAGTTTATACATGTTTTGGAGAGGACTTAGGTTCCGGAATGCTATCTTTTTGAGCCAATCGGCATAATAAGCAGCCTGGAGCGAGAAAATTTGTTCGGATTGCTCGCCCTGTCGCAATAACTGCCCTTCCTGGTGCAAGATAATTAACTGATTATCTAGCACAACATCTGAAATTTCCTATGCAACTCTAGTGTCGTTTGTTTAAATTCACCCAATCGGTTCGTACTTGGGGAACATACCGGACGGTGTCATCTGCGTTATATCGCCTATGAAGGGCCAGTCCTCAGGCTACCGGATCTACTCTCACACTTGGAAAAACTCGGGCTGAATCAAAAAAAACAATGGCGATTGAAGAATTTCAAACACCTTCTCTCTAAGTAACTCTGACACCGTTTTTTCTTTCAGCTCAGCCCTAAGTTTCAGATCCTCAAGCTCGGTTTTTTTCTTACAGGTACTTGTAACCAACACAGATGTATATTGGCCAGCAATCTTTCAGTAGTAAGCTCAGTCGAGGAACATGTGAGATGAAATGGTAATTTTGTATCTTGGACAAGGGCATGTATTCGTCGAATTCTCGACTTTTCGGGGGGGTAGATTTCTGCTGTCATACAGAATAGTTGAAACAGGAGACAAATATACAGCATCAACAACTAGCCTCGCGCTCATCCTCGGGATCGGCTTTCAAAGAATGCGCGAGATTCAACTCCCGGAGCATGGCCCGTTTCTTGAACTGGTGTGCCTGCATCCGCCGGAGAATCCCATCCAGCATCCGAACTGCAGTCACCGCATGAGTGCCTTTGTTGAGCATGACACATTCGGCCTGGTGGCCCATAGATGCGTCGGAGATCTCGGCGCGGGACGGCATACCATCTTTGGCAAGCGACTCGAGGACCTGAGTGGCCCAAATTACCGGCACATGGGCCGCCTCGCATATCCAAAGGATCTCTTCCTGTATTTCGGCCATGCGTTCGAATCCGCACTCAACAGCCAGATCGCCTCTGGCGATCATCACCCCGCAACATGGCATCCGCATGGCGGTTAGCAGCATAGTGGGCAAGTTTTCGAAGCCACTCCTGGTTTCAATTTTCAAGACGATAGCAGGCTGGCGTTTTCCCAAGCGTACAAGGTTTCGATGAAGCAATTGAACATCTTTGGCACTGTTGGCAAACGACAGCTCAACCACATCGGCATGCCGGGCAATAAAGGCGAGGTCTTTAATATCCTTTTCGGTCAGGGCAGGTAACCGCAACACGCTGTCGGGAAAATTAATGCCCTTATCACCCCGCAGCTTTTCCCCGGACAGACGAGCGTGGGTGATTTTGACCAGAACCTGACTTTTTTCAATCATCTCGATAACGCCACCAATTTTGCCGTCGTCAAACCAAATTGTTTCTCCGGGATGGACATCATCAAAAACCTCAGGGATGGTCATCCCTATCCTTGCCGGAGTGAGGAGCTGGCCGTTACTGTCATAGGTCGCAGGACGACCGGTTCGAAGATCCCGGGTCAGTATCAGCATATCGCCCAGCCGAAGTATGAGCCGACCCTCGTCAGACGGCAGGTCACTGACAATAGTCTCCTGTTCCTCCCCCCCATCGCCCGTTTTACTCCGCAGTACAGTCCCGGGAACCAGGTAGGTCGTCTTGCTTAACTCTCCCCAGCATCCCCAATCGGTCATTTCCAGGATTGTCATTGTACGGTTGGCACCCCGGGCATCGGTAAGTAGGACCTGCTGATTCATCCGGAGGTTGGCCAGCCATTCGGCGGAAACCGGGACACAGGCATCTGGCGGTGACGGCGGTGGGCACGGCGCGGATTCTGCGGTGAGCCATACACGGGCAGGTGCGATAACCCGACCGAACGTATCGCGTTTGGGTCGAATCCGTACTACTGCAGGTCTACGTTCGAATGGACCGGTACGCAGTTTTGGGCCAGCCACGTCCATGACTACTCGGCAGGATCGTCCCAGGGAAAGCTCAGCCCGTCGCAGATGCTCGATCATCCTTAACCAAGCAGTGGCATCATCATGAGCGCAGTTGATGCGCATGCATTCCATGCCCTGCTGGAGAAGATTATGCACCAGTTCGTAATCAAGGGCAGCCTCGCTCGGCATGGTGACCATGATCCGAACGCCTCTTCCCTGCGCCGCAGCACCCAGAAGGCACTCCGTGTGGTCGCTCAGGAGCTGCTCGCCGAGGGCAAAATCAACCGTTGCCTCTTCTTTGGGCAAGGAAGGTTTACCCTTTCCCTGTAAGCGTCGAACCGCTCTGATAACCGCATTAATGGTAGCCAGCACATGTGATTCAGATCGCCCAAGGGACGACAGGCCCAACACGGCCAAATGCTGCTGGAGATGACGCCGGTCACTCCGCCGCAGCACAAGATAATGGAGCAGATTTTCCGCACTCTCCCGGTAATTGTGATGAATTTTATTGAGACGAGATGCATGTTTGGCAACATCGTCAATCATCTTTGCCCGGATGACCTGCAATTCCTCAAGCACCTCTTTCATTATCTGGCGCTCCAGAAAGGCAGCATTAGCGCCTTTTTTTTCAGTTTTCATAGAGTGGTTGTCAAATTAGCAAACAGAAAAATGAGGGAAGTTGACTTAGGACACGTCAACATTTGTCATGTCATCCTTTCGATTGAGAGGGTTTGCTTGTCTTCTCTTCTCTGTTCAGGACGAAGTTACCTTTGGCCGCAATGCTCAACAAGAGAAGGAAGAGATCGGGATCGATTTCCCCCCCCGCAGGTGCACATTGAATGAAAACCCGGCTAGTTTCTCCGAGGTACTGGGCAATTTCCTGGAAGAGCAGTTACGAACATCCACAGGAGCCTGCTGTAATTGGCCGGAGTGTGGACGATGCCGTTGCCGGCCCCGATCGAATATCCCGGCAGGTCGGGGGCGATAAGCCGGAACCGGTCGGCCAGTCGGGGCATGATCCACTGCCAATCGAGGGCGCTGTCGCCGACGCCATGAAGGAGCAATATCGCCGGGCCCGCGACGTACCCGAAGCGGGCTACCATCTGCTCCAGGTTGTACCGCCGGTTGAATCGGTAGCAAAACTCAGCGAGATAGCGCGGAAAATGCTTTTTGCTGATCGCATGAAAAGTACCGTGCAAGGCGTTTTTTACATTGCCAATAATCGTGTTTACCCATTTAAATTCTGGCATCTCAACGCTTTGAGGACCGCCTCCGGTGATTATTGCAATATGTTCATGACCACACTCTTTAAAAGCAGTGAAGCATTCGAGGCCATCGGTGCCACATTTCTTTTCGGAGCCAGGTGCTTATCAGCCCAAGCTTTGATTGATTTCTTGGAAAATGCACTCACTTGGCTGAAACGAATTGCGAGTGGACGACCCTTGTCACCTATAGATACTGCTGCGACGAAAGGGATTTTCCCGGTAGCGCCTCTTCCTCGCTTGCCATTACGCTTTTTGCCGCCCCAGTAGGCATCGTCTACCTGGATATATGCAGCATCGAGAGGCTTGCTATCATCACGCTCTTTCATAACCTGCTGTATTTTATGCTTGATCAAAAGAGCAGTGTTATATGAAACACCTATTGTCCGCTTGAGACTCAGTGCAGATACGCTGACCTTTGATTGTGTAATCAGATAGATCGAAAGGAACCAAGTGGTCAGCGAGAGTTTGGTTGAGGCAAATATGGTTCCTGCTGTGATAGAGATCTGTGTTCGGCATCTGTTGCATTGAAAAAGATCCCTGGTTTTCAACAGGCAATACTTTGTATGGCCGCATGATGGGCAAACAAAGCCTTGCGGCCACCGCCAACGAACCAAGGCGTTGCGACATTGATCTTCCGTTCCGAATTGAGATAAGAAACTTTGCAAACTGAGACCTGGTTGAAATTGAATTTTGTTTTTACACATGGTAGCCCCCTCCTTGATCAGGCTTGGAAGTAGGTTGCCACAGGAGGGGTATCACAGAGTGAGCACCCACCCGAAAAAAATTGGCTTAGGTTTGTACGTAATCAGATATTGTTTTGAGCATCCATCAGCAACCAGACAAATTTGATACTTGGCCCACAATAGATGAGAATATGAAACAGGCTGGATTCACATTAAACGATAATGGACCATATTAGGTGATAATTGGCCCGCAATAGTGAGATCGTGCCCACATTAATCGAGAATAAGGTTCAGGCTTCATCAGGAAAATAGGAACCTCAAGTTGGGGGATTGACAGGAAAGCAGTACCTTCAATACCGTCCCAAGAGGACAACACTCAGAAACCGACTCAATATCGGCTACAATCATCAGCGCACAGCAGCACCTCTCTATTATAGAGACCCTGGGCTTTCTCGGAGACGCCTGGCTCAGGATTGTTTTTGAGTGGTCTCCTATCTGGTTAATAATTTAATAAGTATTCAAAGTGGTGGATCTTAAGATCGGCATTTCGAATTAAAAGAATGCTTAATTCCCTCATCTGCTGTGCGATAAAACAGGGTCCGGAAAAGCTGATTTTCAAAATTACATTCTAAACTCAAACTTTCACCTCTCTTCCGCATTTAAAGGTGATTTTGAGCCCGCCTTTGGAAGCGTCCATTCAAACAACAGCGTCAACCCATCCTAGATAATAAAACATTTTCGAACCGAAAAAATACCACTATGTGGTTTTTTGGTTGACTCTAACCTTTTTATAAATTAGGATGCCCTAAATAATTATGTGGCTCCAAAGAATAAATCTTGGAAGTCATATTCAAATTCCCCAAATTCATTTCAAGGAGCACAGAATGTTGTCCAGAATACTTGCTGTAACGATGCTACTCTGCATAGGCCTTCCAAATTTCATCTCTGCAGGTGAAGAGGAAATAGTTGTTTATTCAGCTCGCAATGAGCATCTCATACAGCCAATTTTCGAGGCCTATACGAAAAAGACAGGCGTTAAGGTGAAGTATATCACTGGTGATGCCGGAGCGTTGCTGGAACGACTCAAGGCGGAGGGCGCCAACACACCCGCTGACATGTTTATTACCGTCGATGCAGGAAACCTCTGGCAGGCTGCACAAGCAGGGGTCTTGCAGCCTGTAAGCTCAGAGGTGCTTGAAGCAAATGTCCCTGAAAATCTTCAGGACCCTGAAAACATGTGGTTCGGCCTTTCAGTGCGCGCCCGAACTATCGTTTATAACACCTCCTCAGATGCTGCCGGGAAAATTACAACCTACGAAGACCTAGCCAATGAGAACTGGAAAAAACGACTGGTACTCCGTACCTCAAAAAAAGTCTATAACCAGTCACTTGTTGCCTCCCTTATAGCCGAACATGGCTCGGAGAAGGCAGAGAAGATTGTTGCCGGCTGGGTGGCTAATCTCGCAGCCGACCCTTTCAGCAACGACACCAAGGCCCTTGAAGCCGTTGCTGCAGGAATCGGTGACGTTACCGTGGTGAACACCTATTATTTCGGTCGCCTGATGAAGGAGAAGCCTGAATTACCATTGGCAATTTTCTGGCCAAACCAGGACACCAATGGCGTACACATGAATGTCAGTGGCGCAGGCATAACCAGTCATGCCAAGCATAAAGAAGCTGCAATAAAGCTGCTTGAGTGGCTTTCGGGTGAAGAAGCACAAGGTCGGTTTGCCGGGTTGAATATGGAATATCCGGTGAATAAAACAGTGAGTCTTGACCCGGTTGTTGCTGAATGGGGAACATTCACCGGTAACCAAATGAATGTAGCAAAGTATGGAGAATTACAGGGTGAATCTATCATGCTGATGGATCGTGCGGACTATAAATAAACATTCTCTCATGCAAAGGCATTTCAATATATTATCGATCCGGCTGGATGGTTGGCAGCTATCCGCTGTCATCCTGGCCGGACTGGTAGCGGTCCCCATCGGGGTAATATTTGCCTCTCTCTTTCAGCCTGAACAGGAAATCTGGCATCATCTGGCTGAAACTGTACTTACATCGCTGCTGCTCAACACCTTCTGGTTGAGCAGCGGCGTTTTGATATGTACCGCATGCCTTGGAGTATCTCTTGGCTGGTTAACTGGCGCCTGCTCATTTCCCGGACGTTCATTTTTCTCATGGGCACTAACGCTGCCAATGGCCGTACCAGCCTATGTAATGGCATTCATTTTTATAGGCGTGATGGATTTTGCAGGACCTGTACAGACCGCTATGCGTACCTTGCCAGGCTTCGAGCGAACCATGATCGAGGTAAGATCTACTCCGTTTGTCATATTGTGTATCAGCCTCACTCTTTATCCATATGTGTATCTTCTCAGCCGATCAGCGTTTCTCAGCCAGGGACGAGGACTTATAGAAGCCGCGCGTACTCTTGGCATTGCACCCTGGGCAGCTTTCTGGAAGGTTGCCTTACCGATGGCAAGACCATGGATTGCGAGTGGTCTGGCCCTTGTCTTAATGGAGACTCTTGCTGACTTTGGTGCCGTTTCCATTTTCAATTACGATACGTTTACTACGGCAATTTATAAGGCCTGGTTTGGCTTTTTTTCTCTACAGGCTGCGGCACAGCTCTCTTCGGTACTTGTTGTTTTCGCAATGTTGCTGGTACTTATCGACACGATGTATCGCTCGAGAATGAGATATTTTTCAAGTGCCAGAAGCAGCAGTGTACACAGTAGAATTACACTGCACGGCAAAAAAGCCTTGGCAGCGACATGCTATTGTTCTGTTGTGGTGATCGTTGCATTTGTACTGCCTGTGCTACAGCTTGGACTCTGGGTTGTGAAGGCCAACGGTGCGGGTGACCTTCCCAGCTATATGACTCAAACCGGGCGTACGCTCTTTCTCGGAGCAGGAGCCGCGCTACTCACTTGTTCCGCTGCAATACTTCTCAGCTACACCAAGAGAAGGTCACCGGGAACCCTGAATCTGGTGCTCTGTAAAATTTCCACTATTGGCTATGCCCTTCCGGGGACGGTCCTGGCTGTAGGGATATTTTTGCCCATTGCCTGGTTTGACAACCACCTGCAAACTCTGCTGCAAAACATATTCAATATACAAACCGGCCCTTTATTACAGGGAACTGTCATCGTGATGCTTATGGCCTATATGGTGCGTTTTATGGCTGCTGGTTTTGGGGCTGTGGATAGTGCCATGCAAAGCATCAGCCCAAATCTGGATGAAGCTGCAGGTCTCATGGGCGTTAAAGGGATAAAGCTGATCCTTAACATTCATCTACCATTATTACGAAAAGGACTGTTAACGGCGCTTATTCTGCTGATGGTTGATGTCGTAAAAGAAATGCCGATCACTCTCATGACGCGCCCTTTTGGCTGGGACACCCTGGCTATCAAAATTTATGAATTGACCAGTGAAGGTGAGTGGGAAAGAGCTGCACTGCCAGGATTATATCTGGTAATGGCATCAATTATCCCGGTAGTTCTCCTCATACGGCAATCTGAGAAATAATTATGCAAGAAACAGTGCCACTTCTGCAAGTCGAGCAGGTATGCAAGTCATTCGGGACGAATCAAGTCGCCAGTGAAGTAAGTTTTTCAATGACCAAAGGAGAAATTGGTTGTCTCCTGGGACCAAGCGGTTGTGGCAAAACCACACTGCTTCGCGTAATTGCCGGTTTTGAAGCAATCGATAAAGGGCAAGTGCAAATTGCAGGCAAGATTGTCTCAGCCCCTAACCTAAGTGTTCCCCCCGAAAAACGATCCATAGGCATGGTTTTTCAGGATTACGCACTTTTTCCACATCTTACAGCTATCCAGAATATTGCATTCGGTATTCGCAGCAAATCTGTTCGGTTACGTAAAGAAAAAGTCAAAACAATGCTGGAACTTGTGGGTATGGCTGATGCCGCAAATAAATATCCACATGAACTCTCGGGCGGTCAGCAACAACGAGTGGCGCTTGCACGAGCCCTGGCACCTGAACCGGAGTTACTCCTGCTCGATGAACCATTCTCCAATCTTGACTCATTGTTACGTGACAGACTCACAGTTGAAGTTCGGGATATCCTCAAAGAGCTAGGTATTACTGCGCTGATGGTGACCCATAACCAGCATGAGGCTTTTTCAGTGGCGGATAAGATTGGGGTACTGTTCTACGGCACAATGCAGCAGTGGGGCAATGCCTATGACGTATATCATCGACCGGCAAGTCTTGAGGTTGCGACATTCGTCGGCGACGGAGTACTGGTAACAGGAAGAGTCACAGGACCCGGTCAGATTGAAAGCGGCCTGGGATTGCTGAAAGGTAACCTTTCACTACCATGTGAATCTGGCTGTGAGGTTGATCTGCTCGTTCGCCCTGAGGATGTTTTGCATGTAGAGAATGCTCAGGTGCAAGCGAAGGTGGTCCACAAATCATTTCGCGGCCCAAATATTCTCTACCAACTCGAATTATCTTCAGGAGAGCAATGCCAGGCTCTTGTATCCAGCCATCACAACCACACCATCGGTGAATACATCGGAATCTTCCCGGAAGTAGACAATCTTGTGGTTTTTCCACGTTAGCAACAGGTCTTTTTTGAGTATAGGTGGTTGCTGTATATGGGGTTTGAAGCCCAATGGAACGAAAACCCACGCTAAAGCACTCGCCAACATCTCAACCGGCTGATTAGAATTTTCCAATTATGATGGCATCAGACAACGTGAACGCATAATGACCCAGTATGTTGACATTCGACGATTATTAACCGAGTTGCTTAAGCCGCCTGACAAACCCCAACTGATTATTTCTCCGCAACTTTTATTGTGGAATTAACTGTGAGACAGCAGTGATAACTACTGTTATGTTGCGAGTTGAGCCTTGAACCTTAGTCTCGATTATTGCGGGCCCAGTATCACTAAATGTGGGTCCATTATCGTTTAATGTGGGTCGGGGCCTATTCTTATTCTCATTTATTGTGGGGCCCAGAAGTAACTTGATTGCGGATCCGGATGTTTTTGGCCGCTACAATTACCTTTCCGAAACAATCCGGTCAAAATTGATAGGAGATATGTGAACTTGTAAAATTGGCGATTTGACGTCAGGACTCCCCGTCACATTTTGCCTAAAAGATGTAATTCTTTCTTTCAGGACTAAAATCAACCTGAAAGGAGGAATACATGAAACTAGCCGATGCCATCACCTATTGTATTGATTACCACAAAATCAATTCTCGGCCCAATACTCTTGTAAATTACGAGTTTATTATTGGAAAGCTCGGACATCGTTATCAGAACAGACACATCGATGCCATAAAGACAGAGGAAATAATAGCATTTCTTGCAAATAACTGGTATTGGCCCAAACTCACTGAGTCCATTTTCAGCAAAACATGCCATTAGTCACCGAAATGTCTATTGGGCAAATGAGATTATTCTTGGCAGTAAAAAAGCGAAAGGCCGAGTTGTCCAGTTGATATGTTTCCTGAGTATCTTCGCGATACCTGGCTGCAATACAGTTAATCTTTTCAAGATTACTAATGAAATCATGGTACATTCCGGTAATTTATGAGGCTTTGCAAGGCAAAGAGCCTGAGTTCATCGGCACGGGGAGACATCCTGCACTCCGTACGAGTCGGGAAGATATACAGCATTAGAATTCTTGATGGATACCCAGAAAAGTGAGCTCGATTAAAATCCAGCGTCACACCATAGCACTTCTGGGAATCGGGCTGGTCTTGGCCTGTCTCTTTGGTGCGGCAACGCCCGCCAGTAAGGCCTTGCTGACGGGCATTCAGCCACAGGTTCTTGCGGGCCTACTGTACCTCGGAGCCGGCCACATTCCTGGGATAGGCATTGATTCGGGCAGGTTGTCCATTGTCGGAATACTGTCTATTCCTCAAGGTTTTTTTGTTTCCGGGGGGCAACTCCCTCCTGACCCAAATCTCTTTCCCCAGTGTCAGAGAAGTATAAAGTATACATCAAAACGCCCGCAACAAACTACGGGCGTTTTGATTCGATTAAATTAATAAGGATCAGATAACCTCATCGATGTCAGAGTGTTCCCCTTCCACCTCCAGAGTGATTTTCATTGACTTTGAGGTGCGGTTGCGCCAGAACCAACCATGTTTACCATCAAATTCTGCTACAAGCTCCCCTTCTTCGCGCTCGGAGCGCCCTTTCTGCCAGCTCTTGTAATCGATCTTGTGCTTGACCGAATCAGAGTGACCGTCGAAGTTGGCGGCGGCCCCATCTGTGTACCAGACATAGCGTGCCCGCTCCCCTTTGTTCAATGTCAGTTTGATTTCTTTTCCCTCGTTGGGGAGCAAGGTTAATTCCAGGCTGTCCTTCCGAAGCGCGTTGACCGTCTCGACCTGTTTTTTCGGCACAATGTTCTGAACTGGTTGAACGGGCTGTGTGGCGGCAGACTCATTGGAACCCTGCGCCACCGCTTCCTGTACCAGGGAAGTCTTGACTTCCTCCAATGTCAAGTTGATTTCCCTTCCCTCGTTGGGGGACAAGGCTGATCCCGCGCCGTCTTTGCGAAGCGCGGTGACCGTCTCGACCTGTTTCGGCACAACGTCCTGAATTGGTTGAACGGGCAGTATGGTGGCAGGCTCACCGGTGCCTTGAGCTGCCGCTTCCTGCGCCAGGGATGTCTTAATTTCTCCCATTTTGGTCAATCCCAGAACCTTGCCGACCCCGGTTGGATCGATCCCATACTCGGCGGGCAAAATGGTAACGACCAGGAGGATAGCGGCCACCACGGCGGCCACAATGGTAGACTTGATGAGCTTTGCGCTTGAAGGCAGATCCACTGGATTTGGTGCATGCTGCATGGTTTTATATCCTTTTCTGAGTAATTATTTGGTTGGGCTAGGAGACGAAATAGCCGGTCAACTGGTATCCCACGAGCAGGAAACCTCCTGTCATGAGCAGTACGTTAGCGCCATAGGCGTGGCGCATGAACCCCTTGGTGCGCCGCCAGTACCCCATGGCAATAAGAATCAAGCCCAGGGCCATGAGCTGCCCCAACTCCACTCCCACATTGAAGGCGACCAAATTCGTCACCAGACCCTCGGCGGAAACATTATATTCCAGAATCTTAGTGGCCAGACCGAACCCGTGGAAGAGTCCGAAAACAAGTGTGGCTAACTTTGCGTTAGGTTGAAAACCGAACCAACGCTGGTACGCCCCCATGTTGTCCAGTGCTTTGTAAACGATGGACAGACCGATGATTGCGTCTATGAGGTAGGCGCTGACGCTGACATCCATCAGAACCCCGGTGATCAGCGTCACCGAGTGCCCGACGGCGAACAGGGTGACGTAGATGCCGATGTCCTTGAGGCGGTAGAGAAAGAAAATGACCCCAAAGAGAAAAAGAATGTGGTCATACCCGGTGACCATGTGCTTGGCCCCCAGATAGATAAACGGCAGGGTCATGACGCCGCTGATTTCCTGGATATATCCTTTGTCACCTGCCGTCACGCCGTGGGCGAGCGCCTCGACCGCGCTAACAAGGACAAGCGCCAACAGGACAAGACACCACACCAGGCCACTCCCGGCTGGGTAGTTTTTGAACATTTTCATAGGCGATCCTATTTAAAAAACTGGTTGCTTGGATGAATATAGCGAGATGATCAGGCAAGACTAGAGCTGGTGGGAGGCGCGCGGGCGGGGGGACGAGCGTCAAGCCATGCTCCACTGCTTCCCATGACATACAGAGCTTGATTGGTGCTGTCTTTTGCGGTGGGAACTGCGGTATGCCGACTACAGAAAACGGCGAACGTCTTCAATTTATAATCAAAATCCGCTTTGTCGCGAAGAGTTTTTCCGCCGGTCTTTTGTTTATATGCATGTGCAGTTTTATCCGGCACATCGTGACTGTGTTCCCCGTGGGGCTCTGCATCGCCCGGATGCCCGTCGGAGAAGAGCCCGAACACAAAAGAGATGTGCCTGCAAGTATGCTCAGCATCTTCAGAACCATGTTGATGATGGACATGGGAAGACTGCCAAAGTGACACGCACAGAAAGACCACTCCCACCATAAGCGCCAGGAAGTGTTGTGTCTTTGTATGTCGAAATGGAAAAATCATGTACAAACGTGGATTAAGTTGTGCGCCGAATGGATCTTCTCTTGAGAGCAAGACAGTATGACCTTATACTCCATCGGCACGGAAAACCGGCATTAGCTCTGATTGCAAGCGCAAAGCTGATTGGTACAATTATGAATCTCAATCGTCGTGTGTTGTAGCTTGGCGATATGTTCGAGTCGGGAACGGTACTCCGGTGGGTTTCGGTTTTCCTTTGTGACGACTGTTATCGCAGCCGCCAGAGCATTTGAATTGAGCGGCCAGATGTGAAGATCGCCGACATGGCTGTCACCATCGGATTCAATCGCCTTGACGACGGCATCCCGTATGTCCTTGTCTCCGCTTCCGTCGAGGAGAATGAACGCGCTGCTGTGGAGAAGGCCCCATGCCCATCTGGCTATCATAACACCGCCGACAATCCCCATGGCCGGGTCGAGAAAGGACCAGCCCAGAAACTTTCCCGATACAAGCGCCACAATTGCCAAGACGGAAGTTAAAGCATCGGCGAGAACATGCAGGTAGGCAGCCTGAAGATTATGGTCATGATGATGGTGGTCATTATCATCATGGCTGTGGCCGTGATGATTGGTTTCTTTGCCGCGAAGCATCCAGATACTCAGAACATTTACCGCTAGTCCGACTATCGCGACAAGAATAGCCTCGTCAAAAGCGATAGGTACAGGCTTGAAAAAACGTCTAAACGACTCGACTATCATATACAGGGCCGTACCGCCCAAAAACAATGCGCTGGTATAGCCCGACAGAATTCCAAATTTTCCGGTTCCAAAACCAAATTTCGTCGAACCTGAAAACCTTCTCGCCATCACATATGCGAAATAGGTAATACCCAAGGCAAAAGCATGGGTACCCATGTGCATTCCGTCAGCGAGAAGAGCCATAGATCCAGTCAAGACACCGGCTATGATTTCAACGCACATAGTGATGCCGGTAAGGACAATCACTTTCAATGTCCTCTTTTCGTTGTCATGGGCATCACCATCAAAATCATGTTCATGCCTTATCTGTCTTATCATATCGACATGCATATTAGATCCTGCTCCTGTCTTTCTGTTTTTGCCCTTAGCCTCTACCGCATTTTCCCGAGATGCTCAATGAGTTCATCGATTAGATGATCTCGATTCTCGTCCTGAAGCGTCGCGTTTTGAATGCATCCTCGCAGATGATCTCCAACGATTTGCGTCCAAACCCCACGGATGGCACCTGAAACGGAGACTACCTGGCGAAGCACCTCAATACAGTCTCTGTCATTTTCGATCATTCCAGATAGTCCCCTGACCTGCCCCTCAATTCGATTGAGCCGCTTGATCAGACGTTCCTTGTCCTGCTCGTTTCCGCATAGAGCCATGAATGTTCTCCTCAAATTTAGAGTATAGGGGTATACCCTATAAACAAAAAATATCAAAACGTCAATCGGCTTATTTTCAAAGTGCCGAGCGGATCGTCTCAGGAGAGTTGTGGAGGATCTGCTCGTGGTATTTCTCCATCACCAGAAGCAGGAAGGGCATGGTGGGGACGGTGATGGTCGGGCTGTCAGTCTTTCCTTGCGTCCACCATCACCCTTCTGCTCTTGCCGCAACGGGCTGGAGAGCCTCAAGGCCCTGCGTCGGCTGGGCGAGAGAATTCTGGTCATGATCCTTGCCACCTGCGGAGCGCTTCGTTTGCTTGGACGGCAAGGCGGACGGCTCCATGGGCAAGCCTTTGCCATCAACATAAACTAAACTGTCTTGTTCAAGGCCTCCAATCCCCCCTCGACGTAACGCACCGAACAACCTTGCTCAGCCAAGCGATGCTGAACTGATTGACTGACCGAACCACCACGCACACAATAGATTATGACCTCCTGCTGGGCGGGCAGGGATTGTGCCCACTGATCCACCTCCGCCGGGTTCTTCCATGGAGCCCCGGCAAAGGTCTGCGGAGCCTTGTCAAAGTCCTCTTTGCGCCTGACGTCGAGGATGGTCATGGTCTTGCCGGAGGCCTGCAGGTCGGCGAGTTGGGCAACAGTGATACTCGTTTTCATAGCTCTCCCCCTAAAAAGATAATTTCCACAGAAATCCCAGGCCCGAGCAGGCAACCAGGACGGTGATCATGCCGAGCTTGCCGTATTTCATGGCAAGAAAGGCCAGGCCCGCGAGGATCAGGCCGAACCAGTCGGCACTGGCCAAGTCGGGAACGGGGATGGTTGCCCCCAGCGCATGGGTCGGATGAGTTTGCGCAAAGAGGGCGTTCATTCCGAACCAGATCGACAGGTTGAGGACTACTCCGACCACGGCGGCGGTGATGCCGGAGAGGGCGCCGTTCAACAGCCGATTATGACGGAGTTGTTCCACATAGGGTGCTCCGAGAAAAATCCACAGAAAACACGGGGCAAAGGTCACCCAGACGGTGAGCAGGGCGCCAAGCGTACCGGCAACGTATGGGTTCAACATGCCCGGATCGCGGAAGGCGGCGAGGAAACCGACAAATTGCACCACCTGAATCAGCGGGCCGGGGGTGGTTTCGGCCAAGGCCAGGCCATCGAGCATCTCGCCGGGATACAGCCAACCATAGCCGGACACCGCCTCCTGAGCCATGTAAGCCAGCACCGCATAGGCGCCGCCGAAGGTGACCGTGGCCATCTTGCTGAAGAAGAGTGCAATAGTGGTAAATACATGGTCATACCCGAGAAAGAGGAGAAGGAGCAGTACCGGACCCAACCAAATCACACCCCAGGTGGCCAAGACCCTGAGGCTGCGGAAAAACGTCGGGGAGAACCGGCCGTCACTCTCCTTGGCGAGGAGGAGATCGATCATCCCGCCTTCGTCCTGGTTCTGTTTGCCCGCGGTGTCACCGCAGATCCATCGGGGGCAGCGATCACCGAGCCGTTGTGGGCACCAGCTCATGCCAAGATAACCGAGCAGGCCGGCGGCAACGATCACCGCCGGGAATGGTGCCTGGTAAAAGAACATGGCAAGAAATGCCAGACCGGCCAAAAGCGTCAGGTATGGGGTCTTGAGGGCCTTGGCGGCGACGCGAAACACCGCCATGACCACCAAGGCCAAGACTGCCGGCTTCAAGCCGTAGAACAAGGCCTGTACCGCCGCCACCTTTTGAAAGCCGGCATAGAGCAGGGTCAACGCCAGGATGGTCAGCATGCCGGGAACAACGAACATGATGCCCGCCGCCAAACCTCCCTTGGTGCCGTGGAGCAGCCAGCCGATGTAGGTCGCCAGTTGCTGGGCCTCGGGGCCGGGAAGGAGGTGGCAGTAATTGAGGGCATGGAGAAAGCGGTCGTTGCCGATCCATTTGCGCTCCTCGACCAACATCTTGTGCATCAGCGCTATCTGACCGGCCGGCCCGCCAAAGCTAAGAAAGCCGATTTTGGTCCAAACCTTGAAGGCCTCGCGGAAAGAGATCTGCTCGGGACCATCTTGTTGTTTTTCCATGATGTTATCGAGGTGATTGAAAGATGTGAGATCGCCCGTCGGGCAAATCCACGGTGAGGCCTTTGAACAAGGCGACTGAGTCAGCCTTGGTCCAGAGACCGAGATAACCGACGAGGTTGCGTTCCGCTTGGTAGTCGATGAGTTGCCGGTCGCCTAAAAAGGCGCGAATCCACCGCCCTTGGGTCTCGATCCGCAGGCGATGCCACTGCTCCCGAGCAACTGCCACGTCGACGCTCTGCCGCTCGACACGTTTGCCGTTCCTGAACTCGAACAAGACGGCATTGTCCTCCAGGGCGTTGATGCGAAAAACAAAATAATTGGCCCAGTCACGGATGGCAAAGGCCAGACCGCCGGCCTGATCGATGGTGCCCGCCAGGGGTTTGACCCAAACCTGGGCGCTGCCGTTCTTCATATTGCTCTCCTTGGCGATGATCAGCGGAAAGTAGCAATAGGCCTCGACGTTATCGAGAAACTCCTGGTAGCGTTTGCCCATGAAACGGGCCATGGTCTGGGTGACCCCGATGGAGATGGAGGAGACGAAACGGGAGCCGTCCTGCAGGATGCCCGCTTCCATGCCGGGATCGCTGTTTTTCCAATCGCCGGTGATCAAAAAGAAGTTGGCCGGGATGTCGGCCCGCTCGGGTTCGAGGAAATCGTATTTCCCCCGGAAAAAGGATTCGCTGAGGGTGGCCACCTGCTCCGGGGTTTTTAAGGCCATGTCGAGGAGACGGCTGGTGCCCAACAAGCGACCCAACTGGTCGAGGGCGCTTTCCATGGCCCCTTGCTCGAGGCGAAGCAGCGAAGCCTCGAGGAGATCACCCTTGATGGTGACTTCGAACCCTAGCCGCGACAGAACGTCCGCCAGAAACTGGATGCGCAGCGAACGGCCATGGTAGGCTCCGGCGCCCCCGGCGAAGTTCATGGTGATATAATTCTGTTCGGCGTCGGCCCCGCAGAGGGCGTCTACGGTGGCAAAATGGTAGCCGAAGCGGACGCTGAGGTTGAGATAGTCGGCGGAGAGGATGGCATAGCTGGCACCCCCCAGTCGGGTATTGTCCTGGGGCCGGACCCCCGCCGCCATCAGCGCCAGGAAATCCTGGGCACCAACAGCGATGGCGCTGGTCCAGTTGATGCCCGGATAGCTGATCCCCCTCCATAAAGCGGTGAACGGGAGGCTGGTAACATCGTGGGCATTGATGTCATCGCAGGTGGTCAGGCCGGGGCGCAGGCCTCCGCCCATATCGAGGGCAAAAAGGATCAGGGGGATATTCACCTTCAAGCGGACCGCGTTGCGGGTGTAACCGATGGTTTCGCCGAGGTTGAACATCTGCCGGACCGAGAGCTCGTGGCAATAGCGAACAATGTCATGGAGGGTTCGGCAATTCTCCGGGGCGAAAGTGGCCGAATTGGGGTCGTTGAGATTGAGCGGGGAAATGACGTCGAGCAAGCGCTGCAACCGCAGGTGGGCGGAGCTGTTGAAAATCGGCCGCTTGGTTTGGCGCACGCCCCGCAGTAGATCCTGCACCTCGCCCTGATAAACAAGGTTTTGACTGGCCCAGAGGGTGATCGTGTCGCCGTCCTTGAGGGTTGCAGTGGCAATCTTGGTGTCAAACAAGGCGGGAACGCCGAACTCCCTGGCCACCGAGGCCAGATGGCTGGCAGTGCCGCCAACATCGGTAATGATGCCCTTGACCTTGCTCACCCAAGGGGTGAAGGTGGTGGAGGCGGTCCGGGTGACAAGAATGGTATCGGGCTCGAGCGGCGGGGCTGCGGTCTCGAGACTGATCGACCGCTGCTGCAAGACTCGCCCGCTCACCACCCCGCCGGCGGCACACTTGCCGCCTTGCAGGAGCACCGGGTGGCCCGCATACTCCAGGGGAACTTCGTTGCCGCCTTTATCTTCATCCGCCACGATCAACAGCGGCCGGACCTGGAGGAAAAAGAGCCGCCCGGAGAGGTCCACCGCCCATTCGATGTCGATGGGACGTTGGAAATGGGCTTCCAGGCGCAGGGCATGATCGGCAAGTTCCCTAAGAAATAGAGGCGGATCGGTAAAGGGTCCATCCCATCCGACGGCGGCGACCAGGGCAAGCGTCTTCTTGGCCAACCGTAAACTCAGCTCGGGAGAAGCGTCTCCGCCGACCAGTTGGTCACCGAGACCGGCAACCGCGCTGACCCTGAGGCTGTCGTCGTCTTCCCCGGTGGGATCGGCGGTGTAGAGCACGCCGCTGTACTGCGGCTGCACCATAGCCAGGACGAGAACGCCCATGGGAGTTTCCCGATCGTCGAGGCCGTGGTGCATGCGGTAGGAGAGCGCCGAGGCGGAGTAGAGGCTGGCGATGACTTGTCGATAAGCAAGCGCCACCTCGGAGATGGCGACGTTGAGCACCGAGGTGTACTGCCCGGCAAAGGAGATGTCGCCGTCCTCGCCGATGGCGGAACTGCGCACCGCCAGCCGGCCTTCGGCGGGAAAAACGGTGGCGGCGCCGGCAATGGCCTTGTCGATCGCTTCCGGCAACGGCATGGCCATGATCCGTTCGCCGATGCGCCGGCTCGCTTCGGCAAGTTTTGTCGGATCGTCGTCGCTTAGCTCGGCCAGCAGGGAATCGATCTCCTCGCTCAAGCCGGTCTCATGGAGAAACTCGTGGCAAGCGGCGGTGGTTATGGCAAAGCCCGGCGGGGTGGAGAGGCCCAATGCATTGCCGATATGGGCCAAATTGGCGGCTTTCGCCCCGACGAGCGAGGTCTGCTCCAATCCGATCCGGGCGAGAGGGAGCAGCAACTCCTTGTTGTTTGGCCGGCGAAGCAATGACCATTCCTCTTTCACCGTTCGCTCGATGCTTCGCAACACTGCGAACATCGGCTCGTAGTCCTTCCCGGTCATCCCCGAAAGGGCATGGACCATGCCGTCGACTTCAAGGAGCATTTGCAAACTTTTCTTCTCCACCACCTGCGGCACGAAGGGGCGGTTGTCGTAGTAGAGCTGCTCCAAATCGGCCTGCAGGGTCAAGGCCGTGCGGTTATGTTCCAGGAGCCTGCGAAAGCGCCGGTAACGTGCCGTCTGCTCCGCGTCCAAGGCGTGCAGCAGGGTGCAGACCTTGTCTGATTTCCACATTTTCAACAGGGGCATGAAAACCTCCTCAAGGGATAATGATAAGCAGGGCTGGCAGATTACGCTGACTGTCTTCTCGGCATGATTTTTCGGGAAGAGCCTCTATTGCTCATTGTTCTCCCCAAACATTTTATAAAGCAAAAGATCATACAATATCTTCAACCCCCCGGCGACGAAGAAGGGCGCGGCAAAGAGCAGCGGGCTGGACATGAACAGGCCGGTCAAAAGCGGCGAGGCCGCCGCCCCCACCGAGCGGGCGACGGTGGTGATGCCCGAGGCCGCTGAGCGCTCATCAGGGGCCACCACCGCCATGGTGTACGATTGGCGAGCGGGCACGTCCATCTGCGAGATAGAGGCGCGGAGCAGCAGCATGACCACGGCCAACCAGAAATTGGGCATCAGCGGAACCAGGCAGAGGAGAAGATTCGAAGGGATATGGGTATAGACCATGGTGCGAACCAAACCGATGCGCTCGGCCAGCCGCGCGGCCAGGAGTGCCGACACCCCGGCGAGGAGGTTGGCGCCGAAAAACAGGGTGCCAAGCATCCCCTCGTCGGCTCCATAGCGGACATGCAGCCACCAGGCGATCATGCTCTGGACGACAAAGCCGCCGGCAAAGGCGTCGAGGGCGAAGAGGGAGCTGAGTTTAAACACTACCTTCTGCGAGCGGTGCAAGCCCATGAACATTTTCCCGCCAGTTTCATTTGTCTTAGCCCTGGGCTTGGCCTCCACATCCATGCTCAAAAACAGGAAAAACAGCACCAGCGCCAGGCCACAAACGGCGTAACCGGCCATGATCAAGCGGTAGGCGTCGAGACTGCTCCAGCCAAGGGTCTGCAGCCATTGCGCCAACCAGCCGCCAGCCAGCGCCCCGGCGGCGGTGGCGAACGAACCGGCGAGATTGTACCAGCCGAAAACCCTGGTGCGCCTGTTGTCGGCAACCTGCTGAGACAACGCCGCCTGTTCGATGGATAAAAAGGGGCCGATCTCTCCCCCACTCGGGCTGACAATGCCTATGATCGCGGCAAGGGTGATCCATAGCGGATAGGTAGTCAACAAGAAGATAAGACCAGCAAAGATCATCAGCACCGCCCCAAGGAGCAGCATGTTTTTGCGGCCAACCCGGTCGGCCACCACCGTCACCCAGAGAGAAACGAAAATGTCGCCGGCCAGGGTGGCGGTGAGAACCGCCCCGACCCCGACGGCGCTCAAACCGGTGGCGGCGAGGTACAGGGCGAGCACCAACGATATAAAGCCATAGGCGAACATTCTGATGGCCCTAGTGGAAAAAAGAATAGCAATATCGCGAGTCGCGTCATTCATGGCGGATACAAGGTTTTGACCCCGGAGCCGCAAGTTGCTCCGGGGTCTGTGTTCTGTCAACTCATCCAGCCCTGAATCTCCTCGTGCAGGGCCAGGTAGCGCTGCAGGGTGGCGGGATTCTTGCCGTATTTGGGATAGGTTTTGAGGATCTCGGCAAATTGGCTTTCAGCCATGGCCTCGTTGGCGTCTGGAACGATGCCGTCGGTATAGATATCAACCATGCGGTCGGCATAGATAATGATCTTCTCCTCCGGCGTGCGCAGGGTGTAGTCGCGCACCGGCAGCCCCAGTTCCTCGGCTTCCATGGCGGTCAGCCCGCCACGGATATGCTTGAGGATGATTTGGCGGATCTCCTCCTCGAGCCCCAGTTCCTCGGCCATTTTCGCACCGATCTCCCCGTGCTCCATACCGTAGGTCTTGGCCTTGCCGAGGTCATGCAAAATGGCGCCGCGGGCAAGCAGGTGTCTGTTGACCGGAATTTTCACCCGGCTGACGATCTTGAGAGCCTTGCGGGCCACCTCGGTGCTGTGCCTGACCGCTTCCTCGGGACTGCCGGCCTTGACCAGGACAGCGATTTCCTTCATCAACAGATCTTCGGCGACATGGAGGAAAAACTCATTGACCGCCTCCTCCCCCCAGGTCTCCTTGACGTAAGCGCGGTTGTCGGCTAGGGCGGCAAGATCGTGCCGAGCGGCCTTGTGGTCGGGATAATTGTCCAGCCAGTCGTGCAGTTGCTGGTAGTCGTTGCCGGTTCGCCCGGCGCTGGTTTCGAGATGTTTGGGATAGGGGGGCATGGTGGTTCTCCTTGTGATATTGTTTTAGAGATAAGTTGAGGTTGTTGAGTTGCCAGTATGGCGGCCGCCAAGTTTTTTGCGATCATGGTGCTGCGCCTTGGAAATTTTTGGCATATCCGGCGTGGAGGGCGTCAAAGAACAGCCGGGCTTTCTCCAGCAATTGGTGATCATCGCCGACAAGGGTGATCAATCCGTCGAGAAGGATTTTCAGCAGGGCGGCATCGTCAGGCAGTGCCCCTTCCTGAACGTCGATGGCCTTGACCAGTTCGCTCAGCTTACCGAGAGCCGGGTCGCGCAGGGCAAAATCACGCATGAGCACCTCGAAGGTGATCAGTTCACCCTGATGGGTAAATTCCCCCATGGCCATATCAAAAGGCAGTTCGCCTTGCTCAAGGTTCGCAGTTTGCCCGGTGAGGAGGAAACGAAACCGGGCCTGGGGATCGATAAAGCGCTGAATCAGCCATGCGGAACCAAGGCGGTCGACATAGGGCCGGGCGCGGGTGACCCAGATGCGCCCATGATAGTGGGAACGTTCGAGGTTGGCAACGGCAAGCACGCCTCGTTCCGGTCGACGTAGCCGCTCCGAGATGGTGTCGAGCACCTTGAGGGTTTTGGCGGCCGCCCCCGAAGGAAAAAAATCTCGCTCGCGCACCGCTTCACAGCGCTTGCGCAACTTGCGCAAGGCAGTTGACGCCTCCTTGATGTCTCCATCGGGCCAAAAAGTGTCCGCAGTCGGCAGCAAGGCTTTGGCCTCAAGCTGAATCTGCTCGAATTCCGGATCGACCTGGGCCTGGAACAACGCTTCAATCTGCTGATCCGACATGCCTTCAACCTGCAGGCACTGCAGGGCGACAGCCTCTCCTCCCAGGCTGTTAACCTCGCCGATGAGCCAGGTGATGCTCTCCATCAGCTCATCGCGATGGGGCAGAATCTGCAGGCCGGTTTTCAGTTGCGCCGCCCCGGTGGCGGAGATGCGACGCCAGGTTCGCATCCGCGCCTTGGCATTGGTGGCGGGAATCGAGTAGGAAAAGAGAATCCATTTGTTTTTCATAGTGAACAAAAAATATGTTACACATGTTTCATTGTCAAGAGGAAAAAAGAAGTATACCGTTCAAGAGGTGGCCACGGCTCTTCCGGTTATGCAGAGCGCAAGAGACCTATCGCCGCATAAAACGAAGGAGCAACACGATGAAAGAATTATCGCAGATGTTCACTCGGGGCGAGTGATGCACCCCATTAGCCGCATCTTGGGGAAAACATGTGGGAGGTGATAAGTAGCTGTTTTCGTCAGTTCTAAAAAATCGGCTCTCTGGCCGGAACCGCTCCAATTGAGACTTCCAGTCGTAACTGCTTCACCCCGATCTTGTATAATATCTCGCCCTCCAACCGTGTGTCACACCGACTGTCTCTTCCGCCACTGATTCACACTGGGTCTTTCACCCGGCTATTTGTCTCAAATAGAAACCACGGATTGACATCAACAGCGACTTCCACCAAGTTTCCCCGTGGCAACAACATCCCCCATCAGGCAATCTCACAATGTTTGCACATCAACAAAGGGCTCCCTCTATCTCCAACCAATCCACCCCCATTATCCAGAGAAGAGATGTCTCTTGGCAACCATAGCCATTTAAGCAAACCTGCAAGTTAACCTTTTTCCTGAGAGGGTGGAATCGCCTGTGTCACTGCAATTGTTAAAAAATGGAGTAACTGGCAATTCAAGCTTACCAAAGACAATCTTCCGTTGAAAACGGTCATGGATAAGGACCACTTTCAGATTGCACTTTTATTGCTAGGAATTTGAGTTGGTTGAAGTTGAGAGCAACAGTAGACATCTTCAGTTTTAGGGAAAGACTCAACTATTTACCTTCGATTTGGCAATGTCAAATCCAATGCTAAGTTACTGGCAATCACTAGTGTCCGGTTAAGTTTGCAGTCCATAACCTAATTTAATGTATTAACATAACATATCCGACATAATGGCCATAATCGACTTGAAACCCTATCCCTGGGAAGAATTCCGGCAAAACCATGGGGAGGGGTACACATGTTTGCCGGACAATTGCAGGTTATGGACTTCATGCCGTTGCCAATCTTTCGCCGTTGTGTAGCAAAATATCAAGGCGACCACAGAGTGAGAAAATTTTCTTGCCTCGATCATTTTTTTTGCATGACATTTGCCCAAATCACATACAGAGAGAGCCTTCGCGATATAGAAGTTTGTCTCCGCTCTCAGCAAAAGAAGCTGTATCACATGGGAGCTTTACAAAGAAGAATCGTTCATCGACGATTTGGACGAAACCGTTTATGCCCTGGACTCAACCACTATCGATCTCTGCCTCTCAGTTTTTCCATGGGCAACTTTTCGCCAAAGAAAAGCTGCGGTCAAACTACATACCCTATTGGACCTAAAGGGAAACATCCCAACGTTTATCCATATTTCAGATGGCAAACTGCACGATGTCAACGCACTCGATCTTTTATCTCTGGAAGTGGGAGCATATTACGTCATGGATCGAGGTTACCTGGATTTGAAAGGCTGAACGAATTCAATCAGGTACTTGCCTATTTCGTAACTCGTGCAAAATCGAATACCAAATACAAGCGACGTTACTCGCATCCTGTCGACAAAAGCACAGGATTGATCTGCGACCAAACAATTTTGCTTACCGGATTCTATACCAAAAAAGATTACCCTGGCGTACTCCGTCGAGTGAAATTTCGCGACGAAAAGTCAAGCAGGACATAGTTTTTCTCACCAACAATTTCACATTGCCGGTAACAATAACTCAGCTATATCGCAGTCGCTGGCAGGTCGAACTGTATTTCAAATGGATCAAGCAACACCTCAGGAAAAAAACTTTTTTGGAACATCAGAGAACGCGGTGAAGTCACAAATTTGGATTGCGGTCTCGGTTTATGTGCTTGTAGCTATAATGAAAAAGCGGCTCAACCTCCAGGAAAGTCTCTACACAATTTTACAAATATTAAGCGTTACAGTTTTCGAGAAAACCGAAAGTTTTCAATTGGTTACTGACAGAGATTACAAGGCCGAACTTTGTGCTGCCAGTAAGCAGCTGAAATTATTTGATTAACAACCGGACACTAGTGACTGGCAATATCAAAAATATTTTAGACAAACAGGTTAACAACACCATTGGACCAAGGTATTGTCTGCATCGACTTGACTGGTGCCTTCCTACTGATGTACTACATAAGTAGAGTTTTCAGATCAGCCAGTTGTTTTGGTTTAGCCACAAGATCAAAACCATACTGTTCATACATGAATAATGGGTCATTACGGATGCCTAATCTCTTCAAAAACAACAGTGCCGGAAAAATACTTTTCTTCTGTCTCCTATTATCAATATGTTTCTGTTCATATGGCTACGCACAGACAACACTCAAGATAGGAGTGTATGATAATAAACCAATTATCTTTGTTGATGATGATGGTGAAGTGCAGGGTTTGTTTGTTGATCTATTAGAGGAAATTGCAAACAAGGAGAATTGGCGCCTGGAATATGTCGTTGGTCATTTCTCCGGTGTTTTTGCCCAACTAAAAGGAGGAGAAATAGACATTCTCCCCGCTCTCGCCTATTCAAAAGAACGTGAAGAGATAATAGATTATACGAGCGAAACGATCCTCTCAAACTGGGGAGAAATATATGTACCTGGAAATAGGACGCTTACCTCTCTGCTTGAACTGGAAGGTAAAAAAGTTGGAGTAATGCAAGGTGATATCCATTTTACTGCTCTAAAGGAACTGACTGATCGCTTTAATATTTCTTGCAGATTTATAGAGGCAGACGAGTATGAAATTGTCTTCGAAATGCTTCAAGCAAATTTTGTTGATGTAGGTGTCGTAAATCGCCTCTATGGAAATCGTAATCAACATGAATATTCTGTAAAACAGACCCCTGTCATATTCAATCCTATTGAGATGCGTTTTGGGGCAACAAAAGGTAAAAATCAAGATATTCTAACAAAAATTGATTCTTACATGCTCAGTTATTCTGCTGATAGGCATTCTATACACTATCAATTAATAAACAGATGGCTTGCTGGTGATACTAAAAAGGCAATTCCTTGGTGGGTTTTCTACTTATTCATTGCTGTAGTAGGAGCAACCATTTTCTTTTTTGGAGCTTCTCTAATTTTTAGACGACAAGTACTAAGGCGAACAGAAGAGTTATCAAATACTAACTCACTTCTTGAGTCACAAATATTGGAACGAACAAAAGTAGAAGCTAATTTTCTAGAATCCAAGCAAAGACTGCTGATGGTTCTGGACAGCTTGGAGTCACTGGTATATGTGGCTGATTTTGAAACCCACGAGATACTTTTCCTTAACAAATATGGTCGCGAAAAATTTGGAGATATTCTCGGAAAAACCTGTTGGCAAGCTCTCCAAAAGGGTCAAACCGGCCCATGCCGTTTCTGTACGAATGATCGGCTCGTTTCAGACGAAAGGCCGGCAGGACAGATCGTCTGGGAATTCCAAAACACCCTCAACGGACGTTGGTACGAGTGTCACGACCAAGCAATCTCCTGGGTTGATGGGCGTTTGGTTCGGATGGAAATTGCCACAGACATTACCGAGCGTAAACAGGTGGAGGAGGCTTTGGAGAAGAACAATGTCATTGTTAGGAATAAACTCAAAGCGATCCTGGAACCGGAAGGCGATATCGGCACCCTTGAACTCTCCGATATCGTTGATATTGAAATGCTGAAATCCCTTATGGAGAATTTTTACCAACTTACTGGAATATTGGGCGCAGTACTCGACACTTCAGGAAATGTATTGGTCGCGGTCGGTTGGCAAGATATCTGTACAAAGTTTCACCGATGCAATCCCGACACAAATAGAAACTGTCTTGAAAGTGACACAATCCTCACCAATGATGTGCCTGTTGGCACATTCAGGCAATATCGCTGCAAGAACAACATGTGGGATATGGTTACCCCGCTTGAGGTAGGGGGCAAGCACATGGGTAATGTTTTTATCGGGCAATTCTTCTACGAAGATGAAACACCTGATGTTGAATTGTTTCGCGAACAGGCTCGGAAATACGGATTCGATGAGACCGAATACCTTGCCACACTTGACCGGGTGCCCCGTTTCAGTCGAGAGATGGCGGATGCGGGCATTAAGTTCTACTCAAAAGTCACCAAGATGATTTCAGATTTGAGCTTCACCTCTATTAAGGTATCCAGGATGCTCACCGAACGCATCCACCTTGAACAGCAACTTCGACAATCGCAAAAAATGGAAGCCATCGGCACCCTGGCAGGAGGGATTGCCCACGACTTCAATAATATGCTTGGGGCTATCCTTGGTTATGCTGAAATGATCCGGGATGACTGTCCTTCAGGCTCACCAGCTATCCACGATATTGATCAGGTTCTGAAGGCCAGCCACAGAGCCAAAGACCTTGTTAAACAGATACTGGCCTTTAGCCGCCAAGCCGAAGACCATAAAATTCCAATGCACCCTGCAGCTATTGTCATAGAAGCCATCACCCTGCTGCGTTCTTCGTTACCGACTACAATTACCATTAAGCAAGATATTGATCCTGGAGCCGGGGTCATTCTCGCCGATCCGAGCCAGATCCATCAAATTGTGATGAACCTTTGCACCAATGCCTTCCACGCCATGGAGGCAGAGGGCGGCACACTCACCATTTCCTTGAATAAAAAAACCCTTGTTCAAGATGAACTCAGAGCCGAGCTGCATCTGCAGCCGGGGACTTTTGTGCAATTGTCGATCAGGGATACTGGAGAAGGAATTTTGCCTGAGAGTCGGGAGAAGATATTTGACCCATTCTACACCACCAAAGGGGTCGGCAAGGGTACTGGTCTAGGGCTTGCCATGGTCTATGGAATCGTTAAGAGATGCGGCGGTTCTATTGCCTTCGACAGTCAACTCGGTGAAGGCACTGAGTTTCGAATCACCCTGCCAACACTGGAAAGTAATGCCTTGCAGGAGTACGAATCGACGGAGTCCGTCCCCTACGGCAATGAACACATCTTCTTCGTTGACGATGAAAAGATACTCGTGGAATTGGGCAAGACCATGCTCGAACGATTGGGATACTCTGTAACTACCTGTGGAAGTAGTCTCGATGCTCTGGAAATGTTTCAAAACCACCCTGATGTTTTTGATTTGCTCATCACTGATCAAACCATGCCAAATATGACAGGGGTTGATCTATCTCGGCGTATCTTGCAGCTCCGTCCCAAACTGCCGATCATTCTTTGTACCGGTTACAGCAGCATTATTTCCGAAGAAAAGGCAAAAAATATGGGAATTAAAGGGTTTGCTCTGAAACCTCTAGTCAAGAAGGATATTGCCGGACTCATCAGGAAAGTACTGGATGGAGAAAAAGGATAAGCATAGGACCATCATCACCAGCAAATTCTACAATTACCGGGACAGCGTATTAATATTGCCATATAGAAGGTGTTGTACTATTAGCAATGCTCCAATTTTACCTTGCCTGAGAGGGTGGGACTGACTACTTCCATAGAATTGTTCAGAAATGGAGCAGCTGCCGACTGTAGATTACCAAAGATAAGGGCGTGCGAGCGTCAGAAGGACATGTCTGTCAATCTCATCACCTGTCATTCGATCATGAGTCATGGATAAGTTCAGCTCCCACATTCTTATTTTGTTGTTAGGCTTTTGGAGCGCCGCAACTTCCTGGATACAGTAGTTATGTTGCGAGAGTAGTTTTGTTGTGTCTTTTCATTTCTGTTTGCTTTTCTTTCCTCTTTTTGCAGTTGTGTTTTTTTATCTCTTATTCCTCCTTTTTCTTTGGAATTTCCTTCTTTTTCTTCCTTACAACAGGGCTAACTGGAGAGTAAAAAATGAACGTTAAGTTATGTTGCGCAGTAAAGAGGAATCATTGTCAGAAATCGCAGAACATTCTGAAATGAATAAGAAAATGAGACGACAGCTTACTCTCTTGAAAAAGAATATTATTTCATATAGATAGGTCGACTTTTTCGCAACATAACAGTAGACATGTCAAGTCGAGGGACATGTCAAATGGGTTTAGATTTGGACTGGAAGTCCTTTGCGAGGTCAATCAATGGATTAAACCGTTCTTGTTCTTTTTTTGAAATTGTCACCAAAATTTCCGTCGGAAAGAAGATTAGTTATACAAATTATTCGGCTACCCCGAAGCCAGTCGCTATCGATTTTTTTAACACTCAGAAGTTACTTGCAGGAGCGGACTGCTCGTGCATAATTTTCACCATTGACCTGGATATCGTCAGCGGCTAGCGATTTAACCGTATTGAATTGCGGAAAGATTGTTTGAGAGAAGCTTCCACTCTCTAAATTCAATATAAAATTCATATCGAATCCTCCAGTTTTAGCGTAATAAGGATTCGAAACGTCAGAACTCCATAGCCTTCGTTGTGTTCTATCAAAAACAGTATCGATGTATAGTCCATCAACTTGATTTTCTCTAGGCAAGGAGGCAAGCTCTTCTAAAGTCGGAAGTCTCCAATCTGAGTTTCCACAGAACTTCTGTTTGTTGAGATTATTAATATATAATTGCGCTTGATATATAGTCATGCTTTTAGCTGTTCCGCCTTTTTGCCACATCAAACCAGTCGAACTATCTGTGACGGTCCCATCCCCATTTTCTTCATAGCCTGATCTGAAAGCTCCTTGCGGATTGGAATTTTTTTCGAAAAAATTGTGTTCTTTTATAATGTTAATTAACTCTTGTGCCTTTATATTTTTGGGAACTTTTCTAAGGGGTAAAATTGGTTTATCATGGTAAAGTTCATTTTCCAATTTATCTGCTTTGTCTATTATCTTCTTCTCTGCTTCGGCCTCTGCGGCTAGACGTTGTTTCTCCAACTCAACCTGACCTTGCCGTTCATTTTCTTCCGTTAGTTTCTTTTTTTCATCAGATAGACGAATCCGTTCTGCTTCAGCCATTTCAGACATTCGTTTTTCTTCCTCTTTGCGATGCTCTTCTTCTAAGTGCTTCGCTGTCTCTGCATCAATTCTTTTCCGTTCTTCCTCTTTACGCTGGCGCTCCAATTCTTCAGCCTTTTGTTTTTCGAGTGTTAGGCGGTTTTCTGTTTCAACTTCTGCTTTTTTCTTTTCTTCGAGGTCAAGACGGATGCGTGTCGCTTCGGCTTCTACTGTTTCCTTTTCCAACTTCAACCTCTGGGCTTCTAAGGCAACATTCTTCTCTTCTTGCTTGCGACGGTCATCGTTTAACAAAATCTGTCGTTGTTTTTCAGTCTCTGCTGTTAATTCAGTCTCTTTGGTCAGCTTTTGTTCAAGTTCAGTTTTAGTTGTAATTTTATCGGATTTCGATTCATCGGACGTTGGCTTTTCAGCCTCGACAATTTTTGGTGTAGATATATATTTACCAACTAGTCTTGCCGCAACATTTTCCGCTGTACCGATCAAATCATCCTCGGAACATTTGCAATTCTCACTTACTAAGTTCACAACGCCTGCGCTGTCACTCTTGGTATCCAGCATTCTAAGACTAATGGTGTAAGTAGAACCGAGTTTTGAAATAGCCCCGGCGACCATAAAACGTGTGCCAATTGCTCTACCGAAATCCACAAGGCAATTACTGGTACCATCATCACAACCAAGGGCTTGTCTTAATTGTTCTCGACTAGCGACGGCCACAATATCGCTCTTACTCATCACCTGATAGTCGCCAAAGCTAAAGAGCTTACTTCTGACGATGATTGACAATGCTTCAGCCAAGCCTTCATCTACTCCGTACTTTGACTCAAGATCAAGAACAGCAAGTCGCTCTTTTCCCTTTTTCTCTGCAGCATGCGAGACTAGCGGCAGGCATGCCAACAACACAATTGCAGAAAAAAAGGAAAATAATGGCAAAAATTTGTTGAATCTTTGATTCATATCTTGTTCTCGGCTATGAGCTTTTTATACCTGAAGCAGGAAAAACTAAATGAAAGATACTATCAGACTCTATGGCAAAAGCAAACAGTTGACTGGAGGAGATGTGGTCCCAGTTCTTCGACCAACCGACCATCAGTTTTAAGTTGTGCTTGTAGCCCCGTTTTCACATCCACCCCTCCCACACTCGAGGAAGAGGGATGGCGCCCTTTACGCCGCCAGCTCCATTTGTTTGGTAAACACTTCTCCGGTGTTGCCCCAGATAATGACCGGTGCGGTCTAACCGTGTTATGCCTCAATTTCCGGCAGTCCCATAACGCATAATCGCCCAATGCAGGCACTTCAGGCAAAAGCCCGCATCCAAGGTGTTGGATAGCTCCCAGGAGATGACCTTGTGTGAGTGGCAGTCGATTGTGGCGAAGAGATACATGAACCCCGCCGCATTGGAATTTAGTCATGTCCGCCGCCCACACCTAGTTTGGTCTTGTTATTTCTTTACCCTTCAGCAGCAGGTAAGGGACAATTCCCAATAGCCCGCCAAGGATGGGCTTTCGCTTGTGCGGGTACACGGCTTCAATTACACCTTCCGCATCAGGCGACGAATCCGGTTGCGGCCTGTAGGTTTGCCTGTTTTTCGTTTCGCATAATCCGTCATGCGCCAAACTCCCGCTGACCCTCCATATGCAGGCGGTCAATCGTCACCATGATTTCAAGATTTTCCTCAGTCTCACCGGCTAAGAGAGGGGTCTTTTATCCCTTGGACCCCTCTCTTGACGATCTCTTACCCCCCGAAAGGCAAGAGATGTCCACTGGCAAACCTTAGCTATGTATCTCTTCAAATTATTTAGATTATTCCTGAGTATATTTGTGATTACTGGCTACATACACCAATCATCAAGGACACGAAACATGCCCTATCCATACAGATATTGGAAACTGCAGAGAGCACCCGATTCTTGCGCTGAAAAGCCAAGATTTTATGCAATGGCCTCTTTTTTACGTAAGAAGGAATTTCTCGGATGAAGAATGGCGATTGATGATTCTGGTACGAGCCTCTTGCTCGTAATGATGCTTACAGGTAATTGGGATCTGCTGGATATATGGAACCTGAAAACGCAAGTTTTGCGTATTTGCAGATTTTGCGTTTTTAGATGCAAGAAAAAGACTCCCCAATTAGATTATTTTTTTGAGTTCAGAGAGCTCTTAATTCGTCAAGGATGGCAATATAGAGGTCGACTTTCTCGACATCTACCGGCCTATAGAATTCAGTAAGCGTTTGCATGACTTCCTATCTGCTCGGCAAATCGAACACCTCATATATTGATGTTTTGCCGAAAAGCCTGTGAGCTTGTTCCACGAGTCGTTCTATCTGCACATCAGTCAGTTCTTGATGTTCCATATGTTTTTTCCAGTAACTTATCAATTCGATGCCTTTGGGCATCGATCAGAGTTGCATACCAATCCTTGAATGTGGGCTGGTGTGACAAGTTCAGCCATACAGTCATCCCATAGCTGCACAATGCGATCAATGTCTACATCGGTTGCCATTGGCGGCACCAGCATCATATTGTGGAACGGGGTAATCAATACACCACGATTCGCCAGATACAGGTGCGTATAGTACATGAGTTCCCAATCAAAGTGCGCCTTGGCTTCTGAACCGTTGACCGGCAACTGCGGCATGAACTGCATCTCACAGCGAGCGCCGGAGCGTGTTACACTCCAAGGGATAGCATGTTTTTTCAACACAGCTTCAAGGCCGTCAGAGAGACGATTCTGGCCGGCAATCATTCGCTCAAATGCTTCAGATGTTGCAACCTCTTTCAGCGTTGCTTCCATCGCACGTATGGCAAAAGCGTTGCCCGAAAGGGTGCCGCCGATTCCCATCGGGTCGGAGACACTTTTGCGACCGAAGGTACTATTGATTTTTTCAGCTATTTTTGAGGTAAAGCCATACACCGCAACCGGAATGCCTCCGGCTATTGATTTGCCAAGGGTTATGAAATCAGGCTTCAATCCGAAAGCTGCCGTGTAACCGCCAGGGCCGGTGGAAAAGGTATGGGTTTCGTCAATTACGAGAAAACTGCCATAACGGGTGCAGAGTTCTCGAAGCTTCTCATGATATCCTGGCTCCGGAAGCACCATGCCGCAATTGGTCATAATTGGCTCGGCAAGCACGCAGGCCACATCTTTGAACGCCAGTTCCCGCTCCAGCGACGCAAGGTCATTGAATTCAACTACCCGCGTCAAGGCATTTTTGGCAATTCCTGGGTTCGAGTCGTAGTCAGTACGCAGTTCAATTTTTCCGTCCGGCCCAATGTGGGGGAGCGATTCATCAAGGCTGCCGTGATAACACTCGTTCATGACCAGCACTTTAGGGCGCTTCGTCAGGGCGCGACAGGTCCTGATCACATACCTGTTTGCCTCAGTGGCCGTCATCGCCACCTGCCAGAACGGCAGGCCAAAACGCCGACTCAGCTCTGAGCCGATCCAGAGAGCTCTTTCTGTTGGGAGCATCGTGGTGATGCCATTACGCACCTGCTCTGCAACGGCTACAGCCGTCGGTTCAGGAGAATGTCCGAACATAGCACCAGTGTCTCCCAGACAAAAATCGAGATATTCATTATTGTCTATGTCAGTAACCCGATTACCGGAGGCTTTTTCAACAAAAAGCGGATGAGAAGTTCCCCAATCCCCCATCCATGGCATGGGAACACCGTTCAACAGCATCTTCTGAGCACGTTCAAAGGTTTCTTTGGATTTTGGTGTTCGCTGCTGGAATAGGTTGTTTTCACGTTTTTTTAGAGTCGCGAGTTTGTCATCGGAAACAACCCGGTACTGTGATTTCATGTTAGTTATCATCGTTATCGCCTTGTTTTTGTTAAGTTATCAGCCATTTTTGCGTTATTATGCTTCTTGAGTCGGGCTATACCGAAAGATGCGGAAAACATTATGCTACTCGAATGGATTTTTTACTGTATCCTGTGGTATCTCTTTAATATGACCCTGTAAGGCTGTGGCATAATCTCTTTAATTATCGCATCAATAACGGTTCTTACGCTGGAAACCAAGATTTTTTTTCAGTGGTACGTTTACCGGGTCATAAGAAATTGAAGGAGGGAACAATGGGGAATTTCAATGATGATTCTGGTACGAGCCTCTCGCTCGTACTGATGCTCACAGGATATTGGGAGCTGATGGATATCCATGAAGCCTGTAAACACAAATTTTGCGTGCGTTTTTCAGCTGCGAAAACAAAAATTATTCCTTAGCTAGCAGCAAATCCAGCTACAGAGCCTGTGTGCCTTATATGTCTGGTTCAAGACGGGAGTAAACGTCGTGTGTACTTTTTTGTACCTTTCACAGAGGGTGATCCTAACCGAAACGCTGCACTCAGTTGAGTATTTCGCAGCTGCGTCACTGGCGTCAGCAAAGGTATTATAGCAGCAATTCCCGCTAAAATTTTAAGTTATTGAAAACATTAACAATGTAATATTGAGGTTTCGTAAACTTTCTCCATGGGGGCATTGCCCAACTATTTGAAAACAGAGTAAAAAAAATTTCAGTCAATGTCATTTTTTAGCTGACAACGGCTGCTGAAAAAATTCGCGTTTTACTATGTGAAAACAATTACTTACATAGGAGAACGCCATGAAATCACACAAAATTTATTCTATCAACGCCGTCAAGTTGTCGGCAAGTGCATCAAGAAGAGCCGTGAGAACACACCTGAATGCCGATACCTTACTTGCACTTGTGCGAAAGGATTTTCAAACGATCCCTGATACTCGTGCCGAGAATGCGAAAATATCACTCGATGATGCATTGATGTCGGCGTTGGCAATGTTTCAGCTAAAGGATCCTTCTCTACTCGCCTTCGACAAACGCCGCCGCGGCGAACCAGAAAATCTTCATACAGTCTTCG